>Ga0209415_10000277_pt1 | contig 91318 bp, 84 predicted proteins | sample PeaSoiSIISIP2007_FD_187696 | JGI IMG/M metagenome (GOLD analysis project Ga0209415, IMG submission 187696) | Peat soil microbial communities from Weissenstadt, Germany - SII-SIP-2007 (SPAdes) (version 2) | ecosystem: Environmental > Terrestrial > Soil > Wetlands > Peat | place: Germany... | reverse complement strand
CGCGGCGGCGTCCGTCGCCGCGGCCGCTCCGCCCGTCTACTCCGCCGCCGAGGACGGCGAGCTGCGCGACGCGGTGGCCGCTTCGGCCGCGACCGCGCCGCCGTCTCCCGCGGCCGCGGCGCGCGCCGCCGCGCCGCCTCGCCCCGCGGAAGCTCCCGCGCCGTCGACCAAGCCCGCGCTGCTCCTCCTGGCGTCCGCGGCCCTGGGCGCCGTGGGGCTGTTCCTTCAGTTTAGGTCCTAAGACCTAGGCCGGGAAGGGTCCACGGACCCCTCGCAGGCGCGGCGCGCGGGGCTATACTCGCGGCATGAACCGTCGAGCCGCCGCCGCGCTCCTGCTCGCCTTCCTTTCGTCGGGCTGCGACTTCAAGAGCGGGCTGGGCGAGGCGCCCGGCGCGAGCCCCGCTCCGGCGGCCGCGCCGGCGCCGGCCGCGCCGCCGTCCGCCGCGGCCGCGGCGGCGCCCCTGTCCTACGCGGCGGCTCAAATGGCGCCGGGAGCCGCGCCGACGGCCGACGAGAGCGTCGCCGCGCGCGCGGGCCGGATCTTCGACAACACCGGCGCCGCCGGTTCTCTGACTCCCAGCGGGCAGACCGCGCTCCCCGTGGTCTCGGCCTCCAGCGTCCGGACGACGCCGGTCCGCTACACCGGCAGCTCCCGCTACCCGGTGCGCTTGAACGCGGCCGCCCCTCCCTCGCCCGGCGCCGCTCCTCTTCCCGCCGGTCCGGCGTCCTACCCGGCCGATCCCGCCGGCGGCGCGCGCGGGGCCGGGAGCGTGCTCGCCGCTTTCGACGCGTTTCAAAAACGGATGTACGCCGCCGCCGCGCCGATCCTGAGCCGCGCGGGCTGGGGCGCGGCCGCGCGGCGCGGCTCCGCGGTCGCGATGACGCCGACGCGCCTCACCGTCCACCACACGGACGGCAACCAGACGATGAGCGAGGCGGCGACGGCGGCCGAGGTGCGCTCGATCCAGCAGTTCCACATGCAGGGCCACGGCTGGGACGACATCGGCTACCATTTCCTGATCGACGGGCAGGGCCGCGTGGTCGAAGGCCGGCCGGCGGAGACGCTCGGGGCCCACGCGCAGAGCGCGAACGCGAACAACATCGGCATCGCGATGATGGGGAACTTCGACAAGATCCAGCCGACGGGCGCGCAGGTGGAGAGCCTCAAGCGCCTGGTCGCCTTCCTCGCGATCAAGTACCATCAGAATCCGTCCACGCCGGGCTTCGTCGAGCCGCACATGCACTACAACAACACCGATTGTCCGGGCAAGAACGTGCTCGCGCTCCTGGGCGCGCTGCGCGCGCAGGCCAGCGGCGAGACGACGGCCCTGCTCGCGCGCCTGAACGGGCAGTCGCCGGGCCAGTTCACCCCGGTCCTCGCGACGAATGGCTAGGCGCGCCCGCGCGCTCGCGCTCCTGCTCGTCGCCGTCGCGGCGTGCCGCCGCGGCCCCGGAGTCCATCGCGGCGACCCGGTCCGGCTGCGCTACGAGCTCTCCGTCGACGGCGCGGTGCTCGAGTCCAATTTCGACGGCGACCCCATCCCGATCGTGCAGGGAGAAAAGGACGTTCCCGCGGACGTCGACGCGGCCCTCTTGGGGATGAGCCCGGGGCAGGAGAAGCGCCTCGTGCTCCCGGCCGAAAGGGCCTTCGGCGCGTACGACCCGAAGCGCGTCGAGACGACGCCGCTCGCCGCGCTCGGCGCCGTCGGTCAGGGACTCAAGGCCGGACAGAAGATCCTCGGCTTTCGCGACGGCAAGCCCGAGACCGCGCTCGTGCGCTCGGTCGCAGGCGGCAAGGCCGTGCTCGACTTCAACCACCCGCTCGCGGGCAAGACCGTCGTCTACCGCATCCGCGTGATGGCCGCGGAGCCGCGCTGACGCGCGGTTTGATAAAATGACCGCGTGATCGCGGTCTTCACCGACGGCGCGTGCTCCGGCAATCCCGGTCCCGGCGGCTGGGCCTGCGTCGTCGCCACGCCCGACGGGCGCGCGCGCGAACTCGGCGGCCGCGAGGAGCCGACGACGAACAACCGCATGGAGCTCAAGGCGATCATCGCGGGCCTGCGCGCGGTGCGCGGCCTTCCCGGCGCGGCGCTCGTCCACACCGACTCGACTTACGCGATCGGCGGCATCACGAAGTGGATCCGCAATTGGAAAAGGCGCGGCTGGCTCACGGCCGAGGGCGAGCCGGTCAAGAACGAGGACCTGTGGCGCGAGCTCGACGCGCTGGTCGCCGCGCGCGGCTCCGGCGGCGTCGAGTGGCGCTGGGTCCGCGGCCACAGCGGCCACGACGCCAACGAGCGCTGCGACGAGATCGCGGTCGCCTTCTCGCGCCGCCGGCCCGTGGAGCTCTACGACGGCGCGCTGCTCGAATATCCGCACGGCTCGCTGGCCCCGTCCGAGCCGAGCGCGCCGTCCGAGACCCGGAGCCACAGCAAGGCCGCGCCGGACTCGCGGCCCGCGACCTACCTGAGCCTGCTCGACGGGCGCCTCGAGCGCCACTCGACGTGGAAGGAGTGCGAGGCGCGCGTGAAGGGTCGCTCCGGCGCCAAGTTCAAGAAGGTGCGCTCGCCCGAGGAGGAGCGCGCCGCGCTCGCGACGTGGGGCGTCGCGGGCTGACGCGTCGAGAGGCGAGCATGCGTCCCTACAGCGACGCCGAAGAGCACGAGCACGGCAGCTTCCTCGAGTACGGCGGAGTCGAGCCGGAGCGGCTCGCCGTCCTCGAGCGCGCGGCCGCGCTCGCCGGGCCTTACGGGACGATCGAGCCGCCGGGGAACTGGGAGCAGGTCCAGGTCGCTAGCGCCGCGCGGCTCAAGTCCCTGCGCGAGCTGCGCCCGGAGCTGGCGCGCCTGGCCTCCGACCCCGCGGACGGGCTCGCGCCGGTTCTTGAGTCCTTCGACCGGACCTGGTCGGAGGCCGAGCCGTACTTGAGGCGGCCCGAGCGCGTCGTCGACCGCCGGCTCGGCGACCTCCACCTCGACCTGATGCACTGCCTCGACGACGCGATGGTGATCGCCCTGCGCCTGGTGCGGGGCGGGGCCTCGCCCGTGATGCCGGTCCGGCGCTGGATCGGCCATGCGACGTCCTTCGAGATATGGCAGAGGGCGCTCAGCAAGCGCCCGGGCTTGTTCTTCGGCACCCTCGACCCGGCGCGTTCGCTCGTCTGCTGCGTCTCGCGCGTGACGATCCTGAGGCCGCCGGAGCTCGCGGCGGCGGCGGCGCTCGACTGGGCGGGCTTCGCGCTCGACTTCCGCGGGATGCGCGCGCAAAAGGGGGAGTACAACGCCGACCAGGCGGCCCGCGGCGGCGTCCAGCTGTACGTCCCGGAGCCGCGCGACGCGCGCGAGGAGCGGGAGGACGCGGCGCGGCACGACGAGGAGCACGCGGCGTTCCGCCGCGTCGCGGTCGCGCTGGCTGCGGACCTGCGCGATCTGCTCCGCGAAGGGCGCGTCTACGTCGGCTGGTCGCGCTCGTACGACTACGACTAGCGGCGCAAAAGCTACACTCGTTCGATGGAGCGGCGCGCGGGCGGGAGCGGGGCGTCGTACTCCGCCTTCGTCGGGGCCGCGCTCGTCGCGGTACTGGCCGCGGCGCCGCTCGCCGCGCTCGAGATCAAGCCTCATCCGATCCTGACCGAGCGGCGCCTCGCGCTCACGCGCGCGTACGCGAAGGCGCACTACGGGCTCGACGACGCGGCGCTGAAGGATCCGAAGCTGATCGTGATCCACGACACCGAGATCGCGACGCTCGCCGCGACCTTCGCGGCGTTCGCGCCCGATGTCCTGCCTTCGGCGCGCGCGGAGCTCAAGGGCGGGGGCGAGGTCAACGTCGGCGTCCATTTCGTCGTCGACCGCGACGGGACGGTCTACTCGCTTCTGCCGCTCGACGTGATCGGCCGGCACGCGATCGGCTTCAACCACGCCGCGATCGGCGTCGAGAACGTGGCGAAGGACGCGTCCGCTCTGACCGGCGCGCAGGTCGCGGCGGACGCGGAGCTGGTCGCGGACCTCGTCAAGCGCTTCCCCTCGATCCGCTGCCTGATCGGCCATCACGAGTACCAGAAGCGCGACCTCCCGCACTTCAAGCTCTACAAGGAGCTCGTGCGCTCTTATCGCCCCGCGTTCAAGAGCGACCCCGGGCCGGCCTTCATGAGGAAGCTGCGCGCGGACCTCGCGCGGCGCGGGATCGTCCTCGAGCGCTGAGCCGCGCGTTGACAGCCCGGCTCCCTCTCGCTAGAATGGGACCGAAAGGCCTAGACGCAAAGGGGGTCCCATGGTTCTTCTCGCCGCGCTGACGCTGGCCGCCGCCGCGCACGCCGCTCCCGCCGCCGCCGCGCCGTCGTTCGAGGACAGCCTGCTGCAGATCCGCCGCGACGCCGCCGCCGCGAGCGCGGAGTTGATCAAGCAGGAGGACCTCAAGAAGGCGGACAAGAACGTCTCGCTGACCGCGAGCCAGGCCGAGCAAGGGCGCTCCTCGCTCGCGAGCCTGCTCGCGCGGGCACAGACCACCGGCTCGGATCCGATGCTGAGCGGCGAGCTCATGCAGCTCGAGCAGGACCTCGACGTCTACGCGCAGAACTGCGCGACGGTGCGCAAGCAGGTGCAGGCTCTCGCGCAGGCCGCCGTCAAGGACCCGACGCTCGTCGCGCTCGCGCAGAAGCTCTACGCCCACAGCCGCGTGCTCGACAGCGACGCGGGCTACCTCGCGATCGACGCGCGCAACGACAACGCGCCGCTCAGCGTCGCGGGCTACGGCGGCCAGGCGTATCAGATCCAGCGCTTGGCCTTCGCCGGGGCCGACGCCACGCCGGACGTTCGCGTCGCGGCCAAGAGCGTCCTCGACAAGGTCCAGTAGGCCGCGCCGTCAGGCGCGGGGGCGCGGCGCGGCCGCGAGCCCGCGCGACCGGAGCCAGAGCCAGGGCCAGAAGACGTTCGCGCCGGCCGCGGCCGCCCCGACGAACCAGTCGAGGCGCCCGATCGCGGCCAGCGCGACGAGCAGGTAGGCGTAGTCGCGGCTGGCGACGCGCTCGACGACGACCGCGAGCGGCCCGCGCTCGCCTTCCGGAACGCTGAGGACCAGGCGCCAGACCGAATACGCGCTCGCGGCGACGCCGACGAGGAGCGCTGCGCCCGGGAGCCGCCAGTCCGCGTCCGGGTGCAGGCGCGCGACGCCGACGGGGATGGCGGCGAACGTGGCCAGGTGCGCGGCGTGGTCGGCCCAGAGGTCGAAGCGGCCGCCGAGCGCGGTCTCGTGGAGCTTGAGGCGCGCGAGCTCGCCGTCGCAGCCGTCGAGAAGGCAGCAGAGCCACAGGAGCAGGGCGCCGAGGAGCTGCCGCGCGTGCGAGGGCGCGGCCAGCTCCCAGGCGCCGAGCAGGGCGAGGGCCAGGCTCGCGGCCGTGACCTGGTTCGGAGTGATCGGCAGCGGCGCCAAGAGCCGCGTGAGCGCCAGCGACAGGCGGCGGTCGAGGCGCGCGAGGTAGCCGTCGGTGTCCTTCGCGAGCCGCGCGTAGAGCGGGCGGGCGGCGGCCTCGGGGACGCGCGCGTCCAGGAAAGCGCCGGCGCGCGTCTCGGGCGCGTCCGCGGCGAGAGCGCGCGCGTGCACCGCCGACGGCGCGGCGCTCCCCGCGCCGAGCGCGTCCGCGCCGCGCGCGTAGACGGCCGCGGCGCGGCCGTCGAGACTCCGCCGGCCGCCGCCTTCGGCGGCGGCGAGGAACTCGGCGAGCCCGCCCTCGTCCGGCAGCGCGTCGCCCGCGACGGCGAGCAGAGGCAGTCCGGGGTCGAGCGCGGCGGGCTCGTCGCCGCCGCGGATCGGCGCGCCGGCGGCCGCCAGCGGCCGCGACCAGCGCGCGAGGAAGGCCGCGTCCGCGCCGGCGATCACGATGCGGTCGGGAGCGAGCTCGCGGCCCGCGCGGCAGGCCGCGCGCACCGCGCAGGGCAGGCCCGCGATCAGCGGGGCGCCGGGCGCGGCGGCCAGCAGGACCTGCAGCGGGCGCCGCTCGGCCATCAGCCCTTGACGCGGAAAAGACGGAAGGCCAGCAAGGTGGTGACGCCGAGGAGGAAGGCGCCGACGGCGAGATGCGTCGTGGCGACCGCGATCATCGGGTAGCTCGTCCGCGGATCGGGCACGCCCCGGAAGTCGAGCGTGGCCAAGCCGAGAACGAGCTGGCCGCCGAGCAGGGCGAGGAGCGCCGTCGCCGGCCCGTCCAGCTCCGGCTCGCGCCGCGCGTGCAGCGTCGCCGCGGCGAAGGCGCCGGCCGTCAGGCTCGCGATCGCCGCGCCGTACAGGTGCCAGGAGACGCCGGCTCCGCCGTGGCGCATGATCGCGCCGACGAGGAGCTGCAGCCACAGCGCGCCGACCGCGGCGGCGCCGAGCCAGCGCAGGCGTCCGGCGGGCGCGGCGGACGGCCGCGGAGCGGCGCCCTCGCCGACGAGCTCCGCCATGATCACCACCATGCAGAACAAGGTCTGCCCGAGCGTCGCGTGGGCGGCCGAGACCAGCGCCGGAAGGCCGAAGAAGACGGTGACTCCGCCGAGGACGCCCTGAAGGACGACGAGTCCGAGCGTCCACCAGCCCAGGCGCCGCACGCCGGGCCGCGCGTCCTCGAGCTGGGTCCAGAACGCCATCACGAGGATCAGGAAGCCGACGCCCGCCGCGATCATGCGGTGGCCGTGCTCGTAGAAGACGCCTCCGACCATGCGCGGCAGCCAGCGGCCGTAGGACAGCGGCCAGTCGGGAACGGCGAGGCCGGAGGCGGTCGAGGTGACCATCCCGCCGGCGATGAGCAAGAGCAGCGCGGCGGCCGCGTTGGCTTGGCCGAGGAAGCGCCGGGCGGCGCTGACGCGCGGGTCGACGCGGGACGCGCTCGAAGAGGGCATGGGAATGATAACGGCGGGCATTTTAGCGTTTTTTAAGAGCTACGGCTGAGCGACGGAAGCGTCGTCGGCCGGGTCCGCGCGCCGCGCGGCGTCGAGGCGGCGGAGCTCGGAGCGCGAGCGGTCCATGAGGCGTCCCACCGCCGCGAGCGCCTCGTCGGCGAGCGAGGCCGCGATGCCGGCCCGGAGCTGCCGCGCGGCGGCGCGCGCGAGCGTCGGCGCCGTGCGGTAGGTGCGCGCCAGCCAGAGCCGATGCGCGGCGGGATCGCGGTCCATATCCTCGGGCAGGGCGTGCTCCGCGGCGAGGCGCGGCAAGACGGCCTGCATGCGCTCGAGGAAGACGGCGAAGCCCGGATCGGCGCGGCGCTTCTGCCGGATGAAGGCGGCCTGGGCGGCGTAGGCCTCGTGCTCCCACTGCTGGCTGTAATAGTTGACGCGCAGGCCCTTCGGCGCGTCGGCGCGCGCCCAGGTGAACTGCCGGTGATGCGCTCCCTCGTGGACGACGAACGGCGCGAAGAAGCGGGCGGCGTCGCGCCGCAGTCCCGCGTCCGAGAGCAGGTCGCGCGCCGCGCGGCCCAGAGCCGACGCGAAGACCGCGAGCTCCCGATCGCTGACCGTGATGGAGACGCGCGCGGACGAGTAGGACGCGGCGACGTCGGGAAGCGTCGGCCCGACGACGATGCGCGCGGGCCGCGCGCGGATCGCGGCGAGGGTCTCCTGGCCGAGCGGAGTGTCCGAGAGCTCGAGAGCGAGAGCGTCGGAGAAATCGGAGGAAAAGCGTTCGCGCTCCTCGGTGGTCAGCGCGAGGATCGGCGCGCGCGCGGCCGGCGCGAGCCGGGGGTCCGCGCCGAGGCGGGCCAGCAGCTCATCGACGCGGGCCGCGGCCTCGTCGAGACTGCCGCTGGCGCGGGCCTCGTCGAGCAGGGCCGCGCCGGTCCCGCCGGCCGCGGCGACGGCGCGCTCGGCGCGCGCCATGGCCTCGGCGACGGACCGCGCGCGAGAGAGCTCCTCGGCGTGCGCGGCGATCTCCGCGTCGTTCATCACGGCGCGCGCCCGCTTCATCGCCTCCTCGTACTGAGCGGCGTACTCGGGCGTGCCCGGGGACGCGACGATGGTCCGGGAGACCAGCGTCTCCTGCGCCTCGCGCACGGCGTCGTAGCGCTCGGGCAGGGGCGCGCTTTGCCAGGCGCGTTCGTCGCTGCCTTGCTCGACCAGGACCGCGCGCGTCGTCTCGGAGAGAGCGCGCCACTCCAGAGCGGCGATCTCGTAGACGCGGCGCTTGGCGGCGAGCGCGGGCTCGCGATCGACGAGGCCGAGCAGGGCCGAGGGCGAGGCCGCGATCGGATCGTCGATGCGCGCGAGCGCGGCCTCGCGCATGGTCCGCGGATCGTCATGGGCCGTCAAGGTCTGCTTCCAGTCCTGAAGCTCCAAGGCGCGCGCGACGACGGCGGGGTAGGCCTCCGGGCGGTTCTTGAGGAGCCAATCCTGCGCTGTGCGGTCCGCGAGGAAGGCCGGCGCGGCCGCGAGCGTGGGCGCGCCTCCGGTCAGGAGCGCGACGTACGACAGCGGCCGAGGCGCGGAGACGGCGGCCGCCGCTGCGGCAGCCGCGGACGCAGGCGCCGCCTCGGGGGCGCCGAGGACGGGCCCGGCCGCGGCGCGTCCGGCCAGCAGGACGGCGCCGACGAGAAGGCGGAATCGTCTCACCTTTCCAATATAGCCGGCGCGGGACCCGAACGGGAGGGCCCTCGGGGCCTCGCGTCTGGGTCCGGGCCTAGGGTTGGTCGCGATGGCCGAAGGGGAACTGCTAGAATGCCCGCCGCGATGCCGATCCGACCGACTCTGAAGCGCCGCTCGAGCGGAGTCCTTCTCCACCCGACGTCCCTGCACGGGCCGCATGGGGCCGGACTGGGCGCGGCCGCGCTGTCTTTCCTGGATTTCCTCGCCGACTGCGGGCAGTCCTGGTGGCAGGTCCTGCCGCTCTGCCCGCCCGACTCCGGGGGCTCTCCGTACAACTCGGCCTCGAGCTTCGCGGGAAGCCCGGGCCTGATCTCGCTCGAGATCCTCGCCGCCGAGGGTTTTCTCAAGAGGTCGGAGCTGGGCCAGAGCCGCGAGCGCGCCCTGCGCGCGGCCTGCGAGCACTTCGCGCGCCGCGCTCCGCACGCGGACCGGGCCGATCTGGAGGCCTTCCGGTCGCGCGAGAGCTCGTGGCTCGGCGATCACGCGCTGTTCCGCGCGCTGCAGGACGCGTCGGGCGGACGGCCGTGGCTCGACTGGGACGAGCCGCTGCGCCGGCGGGAGCCCCCGGCGCTGGCCTCCGCGCGCGAGCGTCTCGCGGGGGAGATCGCCTACCACGAGTTCGCGCAGTGGCTCTTCGCGCGCCAATGGGAGGCCGTGCGCCGCCGCGCGGCCGCGCGCGGCGTGGGGCTCATCGGCGACGCGCCGATCTACGTGAGCCTCGACAGCGCCGACACCTGGGCGCACCAGGACCTGTTCCATCTCGGCGCCGACGGCCGCCCGACCGCGGTCGCGGGCGTGCCGCCCGACTATTTCTCGGAGACCGGCCAGCTCTGGGGCAATCCGCTCTACCGCTGGGACGCGCACGAGCGCACGGGCTTTTCGTGGTGGCTCGCGCGGCTCAAGCTCTGCGCCTCGCGCTTCGACGCCCTGCGCCTCGACCACTTCATCGCGTTCCGGAATTATTGGGAGGTCCCGGCGGGGGCGAAGACCGCCGTCGGCGGGCGCTGGGTGCAGGCCCCGGGCGACGCGCTCTTCGAGGCGGTCCGCCGCGAGGTGCCGGACCTCTCGATCATCGCGGAGGACCTCGGCGTGCTCACGCCGCCGGTCGTCGCCCTGCGCGATAAGTTCGGCTTTCCCGGCATGAAGATCGGGCAGTTCTCCTTCGGCGACGAGAAGGACCAGCCGGCGCGCTGGCCCGAGAACTGCGTCGGCTACACCGGCACGCACGACAACGACGCGACGCGCGCCTGGTTCGAGGACGACGGCTCTGCGCCCGGCGGCCGCAAGCCCGAGCAGATCGCGCGCGAGCGCGAGGCCTTCCTGCGCGCGGTCGGCGGCGCGATCCCGGACGGCCCCTCGTGGGCCATGACGCGCCTGGTCTGGCGCTCGCCCGCGCGCCTGGCCATGGCGCCTTTGCAGGACATGCTCGGCCTCGGCTCCGAGGCGCGCATGAACCGCCCGGGCTCCATGAACGGCAACTGGCGCTGGCGCATGACCGAGGGCGCGCTGAACGCGAGCCTCGCGGGGCGCCTCGGCGCGATGACGGGCGCGGCCGGGCGCGCGCCGGAGGGGACATGACCGAGCATAGCGCAGGAAATGGTCGGCCGCTTTCCGACAGCGGGTGGAGGCGGCACTTCCGCGCCCCATGGCGCGGTCGCGTCGATCGCCTTGGGAGGCGACCATGAGCGTCGGAACCGTCGAACACAAGACCAGCCGTCTCGCGGATCTGGACCTGCACTTGTTCAACGAGGGCACTCACGTGCGCCTCTACGACAAGCTCGGCGCGCATCTCGGCGACCTCGACGGAAAGAAAGGGACGTTCTTCGCCGTCTGGGCGCCCTCGGCCAAGAAGGTCTCCGTGATGGGCGACTTCAACGGTTGGTCGAAGTCGAAGCATCCTCTGAAGCCGCGCGGCTCCTCCGGCATTTGGGAAGGCTTCGTGCCCGGCGTGGGCCGCGGCGAGATCTACAAGTACTGGATCGTGAATCCGTCCGGTCACAAGGCCGAGAAGGCCGACCCATTCGGCTTCCGCCACGAGGAGCCGCCGCGCACCGCGTCCGTGGTCTGGGACCTCGCCTACGAATGGGGCGACGAGGAGTGGATGAAGACGCGCGGCGCGCGCCAGTCGCATTCCGCCCCGCTGTCGATCTACGAGGTCCATCTCGGCTCCTGGCGGCGCGTGCCCGAGGAGGGCAACCGCTCGCTGACCTACCGCGAGGCCGCGCCCCTGCTGGCCGAGCACGCGAAGAAGCACGGCTTCACTCACGTCGAGCTGCTGCCCATCATGGAGCACCCGTTCTACGGCTCGTGGGGCTACCAGACGACCGGCTATTTCGCGGCGACCTCGCGCTACGGCACTCCCCAAGATTTGATGTTCATGATCGACCATCTGCACCAAAACGGGATCGGCGTGATCCTGGACTGGGTCCCGTCGCACTTCCCGACGGACGCTCACGGCCTGCAGTACTTCGACGGCACCCACCTCTACGAGCACTCGGACTCGCGGCAGGGCTTCCACCCCGATTGGAAGAGCTCGATCTTCAACTACGGCCGCAACGAGGTGCGCGCGTTCCTGATGTCGAACGCGCTGTTCTGGCTGGACAAGTACCACGCCGACGGCCTGCGCGTGGACGCGGTGGCCTCGATGCTGTACCTCGACTACTCGCGCAAGGAAGGCGAGTGGATCCCGAACCGCTGGGGCGGGCGCGAGAACCTGGAGGCGATCGACTTCCTCAAGAAGTTCAACGAGGTCGTCTACACGCACTTCCCGGACGTTCAGACGATCGCCGAGGAGTCGACGGCCTGGGGCGGCGTGTCGCGGCCGACGTACGCGGGCGGGCTCGGCTTCGGCTTCAAGTGGGACATGGGCTGGATGCACGACAGCCTGGTCTACTTCCGCAAAGAGCCCGTTCACCGCCGCTACCACCAGAACGACATCACCTTCCGCGCGATCTACCAGTTCACCGAGAACTTCGTGATGCCGCTCTCGCACGACGAGGTGGTGCACGGCAAGGGCTCGCTGATCAACCAGATGCCCGGAGACGACTGGCAGAAGTTCGCGAACCTGCGCCTGCTCTTCGCCTGGCAGTGGGCCTGCCCGGGCAAGAAGCTGGTCTTCATGGGCGACGAGATCGCCCAGCGCGACGAGTGGAGCCACGAGCGCTCGATCGACTGGCACCTCCTGCAGTGGGAGCCGCACAAGGGCGTCGCGCGCTGGATCGAGCGCCTGAACCGCATCTACCGCTCCGAGCCCGCGCTGCACGAGCGCGACTGCGAGGCCTCCGGCTTCGAGTGGGTCGACGCGGGCGACGCGGACAACTCCGTCATCTCCTTCCTGCGCAAGGGCGCCGCCGGAGGCGAGCAGGTCCTGTGCGCGTTCAACTTCACTCCCGTCCCGCGCCGCGCCTACCGGATCGGCGTCCCGGCCGCCGGCTGGTGGTCCGATCTCGCCAACTCCGACGCGTCCGATTTCGGCGGCTCCGGCGCCGGCGTCGCCGGCGGCGCGAAGGCGGAGCGCCAGCCCTGGCACGGCCGGGAATTCTCCGTGGTCCTCGACCTGCCGCCGCTCGGCGCCGTCTTCCTGAAGCGCCCGGCCTAGTCCGATCGCCGTTGAACCGAGAAGCCGCCGCCGCTCGCCGCTACGCGTCCGCCGATATCCTCGAGGCGGCGCTTCTCGCCGCCGTCGGCTACGTCGGATTCGGCTACTACGAAGTCGTCGGTCGATTGGCCGCGCTGCGCGGGAGCGACTTCAGCCGCTTCCTCCATACGCGGCTCGACGACGCGATCCCGTTTCTTCCCGTTTTCGTGCTCCCGTACGCTCTGGCGTTCGTGCTGCCGGCGGTCGTCGCGGTGTTCGTCGCCCGGCTCGGCGGACTGTTCGAGCTGCGCCGGGTCTTCTTCGCCTATCTCGGCCTGCTCTTCCTGCACTTCGCCTTCTACCTCGCGGTTCCGACGAGCGCGGCGGGGGTCATGCTGGCGCCGAGCGCGGTTCCGGCGGGAATCCTTTCCGCCGGCGTCCTGTTTTTTTATCGCTTGGCTCCGCCCTGGAACGCGTTCCCTTCGTTCCACGTGGCCGGCGGCTGGTTCTTCTACCGGGTCCTCGCGCGATGGAAACCGCGCGCCGCAAGGGTCTATCGCGCCTGGTTTTGGCTGATGTTCGTCGGGACCGTCGCCATCAAGATCCATTGGCTCGCGGACGGCGCCGCCGGCTGGCTGCTGGCCGAGGCCTGGCATCGATTCGTCGCGGCGCCCATGGAGGCGCGCGGAGCCTGCGCCTGGACGTGGTCCTCGACGCGGCTGCGGCTGGCGGCGCACGCGATCCCGCTCGTTCTGCTCGGGGCCGGCCTGGGCCTGGCGCTGCGCGCGCTGCGCTGAACGACGCGGCGGGCGGACCTAAGGCCGCTTCGGCGCGGCCGCGGGAGGAGCGTCTTTGGCGGCCGGCGGCGCTCCGGGGAAGGGCGCGTTGGAGACGAGCGCGCCGTCGGGCGTGAACAGCCTCGCGACGGCGCCGCGCTCCGCGTCGTCGGCCGAGACGATGATCAGCCGCAGGGCCGGGCGGCCGCCGTCGCGCGCGATCACGAGGCTCACGTCGGTCACGCCGCGGGCCAGCGCGACGGGCGGGGCCTTGGCGTCGAGCAGATTGATCAGCGAGGCCTCGCGCACGTCGCCGGTGACGAAGACCTTGCGCGCGCCGGCCGGATCGACGACGGCGTAGGCCGGGGAGCCTTCGAACGCGAGCTCGATCTGCTTCAGCGGCGGCTGGACGCCGGCGTACGCGAGCTTGTCCTCGTAGACGAAGCGGCTGCCGCCGACGCCGTCCGCGAGCCACTGCCCGGTCCGGCTCGCGGCGCCGGGCGTCGAGACCGCGAGGTCGTAGAGGTAGGCGGAGCCGCGGGCGCCGGAGATCTCGACGGAGCGCGAGCCGTCGGCGCTCACGTCGGTGAAGCGCGGCGAGTCCGCGGACGGCCCGGGCGGAGGCGGCTCGGGCGGCGGCGTGCCGGTCGGCTCCTGGGCCGGGGGCGGAGGCGGGAACACGGGCGGCGTCTGATCCGGGACCAGCAGCACGCCGCCGCCGGCGGGGAGGCAGTTCTCGTAGGCGCTGTCGTCGTACAGATACACGGCGCCGGTCGGGCTGGGCCACCACCACCAGCCGCTGTACAGGAAGCACCAGCGCCGCCAGTACGGATCGAACCACCAGTAGCGGCCGTCGTGCCAGCGCGTCCAGAAATAATTTCCGCCCGAGTAGAAGCCCCACCAGTGGAAGCCGCGCTCGTCGTAATGATGGGCGACGTCGACGCCTCCCCAGCGGCGCCACGAGTAGCCGTGGTCGCGGCGGTCGAGCCAATGCGACTGGAGGTCGGCGATCGGGCCGGCGACCTCCGGACGGCCGATCAGCGCGATCTGCGCGGCTCCGGGCGCGAGGACGCGGCCGCCGCGGTCGGCGAGAGGCCGCTCGGTCAGCGGGCGGCCGTCGCGCGAGGCGGGAGGAGCGAGCAGCTCGCCGCCGCCGTCGCGCCGCGCGTCCAGGCGCGCGCGCGCGGGCGGCGCGGCGGGCGGATCCGGGAGCTCGCGTCCCTGCACGATGACCTGCGCGCGCCCCGCGGCCCGCGCGGGCCCGCGCGGCGGCGCGGAGCCCGTCCGCGGCGGCGCCGCTTCGCGCGGCGCCCGTTCGCCCGGGACGGACGGCGCGCGCGGATACCAGCTCGGGGCGAGGCGCCGCGACAGGCGCGGGGCGCGGAAGACGCCGCGGCCCGCCCCGCGTCCGCCGCGGCGGAATTCCGCCGCGGCGGCGCCGGCGAGCGCCAGGCACAGCGCGAACAGCGCGATTCTTTTCATCGCTGAATCCCGAGGAGAGGATGACGCCGGCGGGGCGTTTTTTCAAGGGCCCCGGCGGTCCCGCGCTCCGGAACGGATCGCGGGATTGACGGCCGCCCCGCCCAAAAAGGAGCTATCATCGCCGTATGCGAACGGGGGGAAGCTCCATGCTGAAGTCGATCCGAGCCGGGCTCGGGCCGTGGTCGCCGCTCGTCGTCTGCCTCGTCCTGAGCGCCTGCCCCTACGACAACCCCGTCCCGCTCGACGCTCCGAAAGCGGTCTCTCTCGACCAGCGCCTCTTGGGGCGCTGGGTCGCGCGCCACGACAAGGAGAAGGACGGCGGGTTCACCGAGTTCGAGTTCTTCGCCTTCAACGAGCGCGAGTACCTCGTGACCACGCTCAACCGCGAGCCCTTCAAGCGCGACGAGGTCGATCATTATCGCGCCTATCCGACGGTCGTCGGCGGGAGGACCTTCCTCAACTGCCGGGACCTGCGCCAGCAGGAGTCCTACGTCTTCGCGGTCTACGAGCTGTCCGATCCCGAGACCCTGGCCGTCTCCTTCGTCAGCGACGACGCGATGAAGCCCGCGGGGGGGCTCAAGACCTCCGCGGCCCTGCGCGCCTACGTCGAGAAGCACGTCGCGGACAAGGGATTCTTCGAGCCCCTCTTCGAGCTCAAGCGGACCGCCGACTCCGAGAGGAAATAGCGCGCGCGGCGCGCCCCGCCGACTCGGCTGACAGCCCGACACTGGCGTCTCTCCGCCGAGGGGCTACACTGTCGAGAGGCGGAGGCTCTCATGAGCGAAAACGCAGGCCGGGCGGTGGTCGTGATGGTGGACGACGAGAAGGACTTTCTGGACGTGATCAGGCGTTGGGTCGAGCCCGCGTACGAGTTCGTGGGGCTCAACGGCGGAGACGAGCTGCTCGAGGAGCTCGAGGCGTGGCGGCCGAGCCTCGTCATCCTCGACGTGTCGATGCCCGGGGAAGGCGGGTTCGATCTGTGCCGCAAGATCCGCGCCGACGCGCGCTACGCGGCGCTGCCCGTGCTGTTCCTGACCGGCAGCCGCGATGACGACGACTTCCTGCGCAACATCCAAACGGGCGGCACCGGCTACGTGACGAAGCCCGTCGGCCGGCGGCGTCTGCTCGCCACGATCAAGGAGCTCGTCGGCGCGATGGAGTACGAGGTCGACACGGCCGCGACCGACTGACTCAGGCGAGCAGGCGGTAGCCGCGGCGCGTCGTGGAGATGCGGTAGGCCTGGTCGCCGAAGTCCCGGCGCAGGCGCTCGACGGTCTTTTGCAGGTCGTTCTTGCAGCCGGCGGAGCCCCAAATCCTATGGACGAGGTCGTCCCAGGCGACCTCTCCCTCGCTGCGCGCGAGCTCGACGAGGAGCAGGAAGCGCTTGGGCCCGAGCCCCGGGATCATGCGCTCCCCGAGCAGGACGGACTTCGTGTCCGGGAAAATCCTCATCCCGCGCCGGGTCCAGCATTCCGCCGGCGGGTTGGCCGCCGTGCCCGCGAGCAGGCGACGGATGAGCGGCAGGAGTTCCTTGGCGCGAACGGGCTTGCGCAGATATTCGATCCTATCCAGCGTGCGCACCTCCTCTTCGATGGAGCCGGCGCCGGAATGGTAGGCGGTCATCACGATGATCGGAGTGTCGAGCGTCGCGGGATTCTTGCGCAAGAGGCGCACGACCTCCACGCCGCTCATCCCCGGGAGCATGACGTCCATCAGGACGAGATCGGGGTTCAGGCTGAGAGCCTTGTCGCGTCCTTCGGGGCCCGTGAACGCGTAGTGAACCTCATAGCCCTGATTGCGCAGGACGCGCGAGATCAGGTGCTGGAAATCGGGATCGTCTTCGACGCTCAGGATTCTCGGCATCGCGGTCGTCGGGGAAGCCTCCTCAGTATATAATAATTGTAATTAAAATGCCAGGGGGTCCAGGAGCTTCTCGAGCTGCTCGAGGAGACTGTCGCGCTCCACGGGCTTGACGAGATACGCGCTGGCGCCCGCGCTCTGCCCGGCGAACAGGCCCTCCCGCTGCGGGATGCCGGTGAGGAGGATGACCGGCCGGTGCGCGTGACGCGGGTGCGCGCGAATGCGCTCGCACAGGCGGAAGCCGTTCATCCCATCCATCCGGACGTCGGAGATCACGACGTCCGCCTCGGCGACATCGCCTTCGCTCTCGAGGAAGTCCTCCGCGTTGTCGAACGCGAGCGTGCGGTAGCGCGGCGCCAGCCAGCGGCAGAGCAGCGCGCGGAAATCGGGCTCGTCCTCGACCACGGCGACGCACGGCTTTCGGGTCCTCGTCTTGCTCATGGCTCCTCCCTCCGCGCCGACGCCGGTTCCGCGGCCGCGGGTTCGCCGGCGAGCGCGTCCAGCATCTCTTGTTCTTCGAACGGCTTCAGCAGGATCTTGGCCACGCCCTCGGCGAGAGCGCGCCGCAGCAGGTCGCGCCCGGCCCAGGCCGTCATCACGACGACGCGAGTGCCCCGCGTGTGGGGGTTCTCGTACAGGCGGCGGCACAGCGACCAGCCGTCGAGCTCGGGCAGGTCGAGGTCGATGAGCGCCGCGTCGGGAGGCGTCGCCAGCGCTCGGCGCAGGCCCTCGCGCCCGTCGTAGGCGGCCTCCGCCGCGAAGCGCCCGTCGGCGTTCAGGCGCAGGACCAGCGGATCGGCCAGGTCGCGCTCGTCCTCGACGACGAGGATCTTACGGACCGCCGTTCGATTTCGCATGGGCGACCTCCTGCAGCCGCGCGGCCGCGGCGAGCGGCAAGGTGAAGCGGAAGCACGCGCCGCGCCCCGAGGCGTTCTCGGCCGAGATGCGCCCGCCGTTGAGCGTCACGATCTCGCGCGAGATCGCGAGCCCGAGTCCCGTGCCCTTGTAGCCCGAGCCGCCGCGCGGCCGGTCGAGCTGCACGAACTTGTTGAACAGGTCGGCGAACTTGTCCGGAGGGATCCCGGGGCCGTCGTCCACCACGCTGACCTCGACGGCGTCCTCGGCGCAGGCGGCGCGCACGAGCACGCGCGCGCGCGCGTAGCGCATCGCGTTGTCGAGCAGGTTCCCGAGGACCTGCGCGATCATGTCGGCGTCGACCTGCACCAGAGGCGCGCTGGCGGGCAGGTCGTAGAGGAAGACGATCGGCCGCCCACGGTTGGCGAGGCGTATCCCCTCGGAGACCTCGCGGATGAGCCCCAGAGCGTCGACCGGGCGGCGGCTCACGCGCGCGCTGCGCGACTCGAGGCGGGCGAGGTCGAGGAAGTTGTTGAGCAGACGCGTGAGCCGGTTGATGTGCTTCATCGCGGTCGCGGTGAACTGCGCTTGATCGTCGTTCAGCGGGCCGGAGAGCCCGTCGTGCATCGTCGCGACGATGGCCTTGACGACGCTCAGCGGCGAGCGCAGCTCGTGGGCGACGGTGTTGAGGAGCTGGTCCTTGAGCTGGTCCACGCGCAGGCGCTCGCGGACCTCGGCGCGGAGCTCCTCGACCTTGCGCGTCTCGGTCACGTCGCGCAGGGCCGCCAGCCGCGCCGGCGCGCCTTTCCAATCGATCTCGGACACGCGCATCTCGACGCAGAGCTCCCGGCCCGGGGCGGGGGAAAGCGCGTGCGACGTCGTCTTCCCGGGCGCCGCCTCGAAGGCGAAGGCCGAGCCGAGCACCTGCTCCCGGGGGCGGCCGAGCAGCGCGAGCGCCGCCTGGTTGGCGTAGCGCACGACCCCGCCCGGGTCGACGACGATCATCCCGTCGGGCGAGCCCTCGACGACGGACTCCATCTGCCGGGACAGGCGCTCGCGCTCGAGCGCGAAGGAGATCGCGCGGCGCAGGCGGATGGGGTCGATGCGCCCCTTCCCGATGAAATCCTGGGCCCCGCGGGCGATCGTGTCGAGGCCGACCTCCTCCTGGTCGTCGTTCGTCAGCACCACGACCGGTATCCCCGGCGACTTCGCGCGGACTTTATCGAGCGTTTCCATCCCGCGGCTGTCGGGAAGGTGCAGGTCGAGCAGCACGATGTCGTGCTCGCCGCGCTCGAGCAAAGAGAGTCCTTCGGCGAGCCTGCTGACGTGCTCCACCACGTACTTCAGCGAGCCGCCGCAGGCTTTATCGATGAAGCAGCTGATCATCAGGGCGTAATCCGGATCGTCCTCGATCAGCAGGACCTTGACTCTCTGTTCCATGACCCGCCTCCCCATCCGCGGGGAACGCGACGCGAATGCGCGTCCCTCGTCCGATCTCGCTTTCCGCCGTGATCGTCCCGCCGTGCTGGCTCATGATCCGCCGGCAGAGCGCCAGGCCCATGCCGTGGCCCGGGAACTCGCCGAGGCCGTGGAGGCGCTGGAACGGCTCGAAGAGCCGGCCCGCCTCCTTCATGTCGAACCCGACTCCTTCGTCGACGACGACGAGCTCGCATCCGCCGTCCGCCCGCGTCTGGCCGCTGACGCGGACCCGCGGGGGGACGCCGGGGCGGCGGAACTTGACCGCGTTCCCGATCAGGTTGCGCAGGAGCTGGCGCATCAGGCGCGGGTCCGCGTCCACCGCGGGCAGCGCCCCGATCTCGACGACGCCGCCGTCGCGCGACAGCGCGGGCTCCAAGTCCTCGCGCGCCTCCGCGGCGAGCCGCGCGAGGTCCACGCGCACGAACTCGGCCTTGCCCGTGGATATCCGGGCCAGCGACAGCAGTCCGTCGACGAGCTCCTGCATGCCCTCGAGAGCCCGCAGGAGGCGCGTCAGCAGGTCGCGCCCGGCCGCGTCCAGCCGCCCGCCGATGCGATCTCGAATCTCCTCGGAGAACGCGGCCGCCTTGCGCAGCGGCGCCTGCAGGTCGTGGGACGCCATCGAGGCGAACCGCGCGAGGTCCGCGTTCGAGCGCGCGAGGTCCGCGGTCCGATCCTCGAGCGCCTGCCGCACGCGGCACTGCTCGGTCACGTCGCGCGTCACCTTCACGAATCCCCGCAGGCTGCCGTCTTCCTTGCGGATCGCGGTGAGGATCGAATGGCAGCGGAAGCGTCCGCCGTCCTTCCGGCGGCGCCAGCCCTCGTCCTCGCTCCGGCCGTCGCGCCGCGCGCGCTCGAGCAGCGCGCGCGGCCGGCCCGCGCGGGCGTCCTCCTCCTCGAAGAACACGTCGTAGTCCAGGCCGAGGATGTCCTCGACCGCGTAGCCGGTGATGCGCTGGGCGCCGCGGTTCCAGCTGGCGATGCGGCCGCACGAGTCGATCCGGAAGATCGCGTAGTCGGAGACGGAGTCGATCGTCAGGCGCAGCTGCTCCTCGCTGCGGGCGAGGGCCTCGAGCGCGGCCTTCTGGGCGGAGATGTCCTCGAAGGCCATGCCGACGAAGCGGCCGCCGAGCGAGAAGACCTTGAGCGCGAAGAGGACCCCCGGGACGCGCCGGCTCGAGTATTCGGACAGGACGCGCGCCTCGCCGGTCTTCAGGACCTCGCGCACGGCGCGCGGCAGCTCCGTCTCCTCGACGCCCGACTCGAAGTCGACGAGCGCGCGCCGGGCGTCCGCGTCCGTCGCCGCCGAGAGGCGCAGAGCCGCGGGGTTCATCTCGACGATCCGCCAGGTCTTCAGATCGTCGGGATCTTTGACGCGCAGGACCGAGATGCCGATCGGGACCTCGGCGACGAGGTCCATGTACATGAGGATCGTCCGTCGATCTTCCGGCAGGTCCTCGCCGCGCGGGGCGGCGTCCGGTCCGCGCTTTCTCGGCATCGATCCTCCGCTGTTCCTCTCAGTGTGGCGCGGGGCGAGCGGCCGCGCAATGTCCGGCGTGTCAGCGCGTGTCAGGCGCGCGTGCGCGGGCGCGCGCCTCTCGATTCAACGCCGCGCGGAATTGAGAAAGGACTCGCCCGGGGAGGCGACGCCCACGAAGCGCTAGAAGCGCTTCGACCAGCTCGCGCCGACGCGCTCCGAAGAGCGCGCGCTCCACTCGCTGTAGAGCGAGAACGGAGAGCCGCGCGGCGAAACGGCGACGCGGGCGAGACTGCGGCCGGTCCGGCCCTCGGCGGCGGAGGCCAGGCGCGCGCCGGGCGCGACGTCCAGGCCGAGCTCCACCGGGCCGGCCGGCACTTCGGCGCGCACTCCGGCGAGGAAGGCGTAGGCGCCGCCGAACACGGCCGCGGACGCGAGCGCGCCCGGCTGCCAGTTGTCCGAGTCGAGGATGAAGGCGTTGGCCGAGCGGCCGAAGCCGGGCAGGCCGTAGCGCTCGCCCATCGTCCCGGCGAAGGCGTCCAGGAACGCCGTGCGATGGGAGGCGAGCGCGGCGCGGCTCCAGGCCGCCGCGGCTTCCGGATCGGCGTCGGCGGCGGGGCGTGTCTCCAGGTCGCGGCGCGCGGCGCGCTGCTCGCGCTCGCGCAGGCGCGCGGAGAAGGCGTCGTAGGAGTCGCCGTCCGGAGCGGACTCCAGGCGCGAGGCGAGGCTGTCGGGGAGCAGGGGCCGGAACAGGCTGCCGCTGGCCAGGTCGTAGACCCCGTCGGCCGCGGCCTGAACCGCGTCGAACGCGGGGCGCCCGGCGCGGGACGCCCAGTCGGGCGCGATCGCGTCCTCCGCCTTCAGCGGGGCCGCGGCCAGCGCCAGGACCACGAGGGACCACCTCATAAAGGAAGGATAGCGGGCCCGCCCCCTTTCGTCCGGGGTCCGTCGACCCGCCGCCGTCTGGGTCCGTCGGCCCATGGTCCTCGGCGTCCGAAATCCGCCGCGCAGCGAGTATCGGACGCTTTTAGTATGCTTTCCAGGCCGAAAAACTGACGTTCCCGGGGGGCTCATCTGATGAAGCGTCTCGCCGCCGCCGTCGCCGTCCTGCTCGCCGCGCCCGCCTTCGCCGCCCTGAAGACCCAGGTCGTGGAGTACAAGGACGGAGACGTCGTGCTCCAGGGCTACGCCGCCTGGGACGACGCCGCCAAGGGCTCGCGTCCCGGCGTGCTCGTCGTCCACGAGTGGTGGGGGCACGGCCCGTACGCGCGCAAGCGCGCCGAGATGCTGGCCAAGCTCGGCTACACGGCCTTCGCGCTCGACATGTACGGCAAGGGCAAGTACGCGAAGGACCACGAGGAGGCCGGCAAGCTCGCGGGCGCGTTCTTCAGCGACCGGGCCGCCATGCGCCATCGCGCGATGCTGGGGCTCGACGAGCTCAAGAAGCTCCCGCACGTCGACGCGTCCAAGCTCGCCGCGATCGGCTACTGCTTCGGCGGGACCACCGTGCTCGAGCTCGCGCGCATGGGCGCGGACCTCAAGGGCGTGGCGAGCTTCCACGGCAACCTCGCGACCCCGACGCCCGCGACCGAGACGCCGAAGGCGAAGATCGCCGTCTTCCAGGGCGGCGACGATCAGATGACTTTGTCCGCTCTTCCCGCGTTCGAGGACGAGATGCGCAAGGTCAAGGCCGACTGGGAGCTGACGACCTACGGCGGCGCCGTGCACAGCTTCACCGTCGAGGAGGCCGGCGGCGACGTCTCGAAGGGCATGGCCTACAACAAGGAAGCCGACGAGCGCTCGTGGAAGGCCCTGCAGGATTTCTTCGCCGAGATCTTCCGCTAGGCCCCGCGCCGCTCCGCCGGAAACTATTGGGTCTTGACAAGTTTCCGGCTCCGCGCTATAATAAACTTTAGAAACTAATTTAGTTTCTGAGGTTTACACGAATGACTCCCGCCGCCCCGACCGCCGCGATCCTCGCCGAGACCCGCCGCCGCGTCGTCGCCGTCGCGCAGGACCGCTTCCTGGCCTCCGGCTTCAGCGCCGTGACCATGGACGACCTCGCGCACGAGCTCGGCATGAGCAAGAAGACGCTCTACGAGCTCTTTCCGAGCAAGACCGAGCTCGTCCGCGAGGCCAGCCGCTTCAAGTGCGACAACTGGCAGGCCGAGATGCAGGCGATCGCGCGCGAGACGTCGGACTTCTTCGAGCGCGCGCGGCGGACCTTCCGCTTCATCGCGCAGATGTACGCGCGCCTGTCTCACGCGTACCTGACCGACCTGCGCCGCAGCGCGCCCGAGGTGTGGCGCGACATGCAGGAGTTCCGCCGCCGACGCGTGCGGGGGAACATCCTGGACCTGCTCAAGCAGGGCGTGCGCGAGGGCGTCCTGCGCGACGACCTGGAGCTCGAGGCGCTCGCGCAGATGTACCTGACCATGACGAGCGCCCTCTTGAACCCGGAGGTCTCCGGCCTGTCCAGCGGCGCGGAGATCAGCGCGGCCTTCGAGATATTCGTGCGCGTGTACTTCGAGGGCCTGATCACGCCCGCCGGCCGCCGCTGCGCGAGCGTGAAGGGCCGCAAGGGGCTGGAATGAGCGTCGCCACCTTCATCCGAGCGTCCGTCGCGGGCCTGGTCCTGCTGGCGCCGGCCGTCCGCGCCGAGGAGCCGATGGCGGTCGGCCTGCGCGACGCGGTGCAGGCGGCCGTCGGCTCCCGGCTCGACGCCATCGCCGCCGGCGAGAAGACGGCGGAAGCGCGCGCGCGGGAGGTCCAGACGGCGGCGGCGCTGCTGCCGCAGCTGACCGCGACGCTGTCCGAGATGCGGACGTTCCGCATCAGCCTCGCGGCCGAAGGCTTGAGCTTCCCGGGCTTCCCGAGCATGCTCGGGCCCTACGACACGTTCGACGCCCGCGTGCGCCTGACCCAGAAGCTGTTCGACTGGGGCGCGGCGCGGCGCGCGCAGTCCGTCGAGGCCGCCGCGCGCGCGGCCGTCTACGAGGAGAAGGCCGCGCGCGAGCAGGTCGCGACCGCGGCGGCGCTGTCGTACCTGGAGGCCGTGCGCTCGGCCCGCGCCGTCGCGGCCGCGACGGCCGACAAGGACCTGGCCGACCGTCTGCTCGCGCTCGCGCGCGACCGCAAGGCGCAGGGCGCCGCGACCGGAGTGGACGTGGTCCGCGCCCAGGCGCGCGACGCGGACGCGGCGGCTGCGCTGCTGCGCGCGCAGGTCGAGCAGCGCGAGGCGGTGCTCCTGCTCAAGCGCGTGGCGGGCTGGCCGTTCGAGCGCGACCTCAGGCTCGTCGACGACTTCAGCGCCGCGTCCTCGTCGGCCCCGTCCGTAGCGGACTCGATCTCGGCCGCGGAGACGGACCGCGCGGAGGTGGCCGCCGCCGAGGAGCGCTCGCGCGCCGAGGATCTCGCGGCGCGCGCCGCGCGCGGCGATCGCGCCCCGTCCGTCTTTTTCGCGGCCGACTACGCGCAGAGCGGCGTTTTGCCCGACAACGCGAGGAACGTCGGCGACGTCGGCGGGTTCGTCTCGCTGCCGCTGTTCACGGGCGGGCTGCTCTCGGGACGGATCGCCGAGGCGGACTCGCGCAAGCGCGAGGCGATCGCGGTCCTCGTGGACGCCCGCCAGCAGGTGGAGCTCGACGTGCGCACCTCCCTCGAGCGCCTGTCGGAGTCGGCGGCCGAGGAGGCCGCGTCCGAGGAGTCCCTGTCGCTGGCCCAGCGCGAGCTCGAGATGGCGCAGGACCGCTACGGGCAGGGCGTCGGGGCGTCCGTCGATCTCATCGAGGCGCAGGCCGAGCTCGCGCGCGCGCGCAGCTCGCAGGTGTCGGCGCTCGCGCGCTATCATTCGTCGCGCGTCAACTACGCGGCCGCGATCGGGCGCGCGCAGGATTTCAAGCTGTGAACGCTCACGGAGAGACCATGGAGCACGTGAAAAACGCCGTCGACGAATTGGACGTCGCCCCGCGGCGCGAGCGCAGGGACTGGCGCTGGATCGGCGGCGGAGCGGCCGCGGCGCTCGCCGGCGCGCTCGCGGTCTACCTGATCATGCGGGCGCCGACGGAGTCGACCGACGACGCCTTCATCGAGGCGCACGTGGCGCCGGTCAGCGCGCGCATCGCCGGACACATCTCCCGCGTGCTCGTCGACGACAACCAGATCGTGAAGGCGGGGGAGCTGCTCGTCGAGATCGATCCGCGCGACTTCCAGACGCGCCTCGACCAGGCGCGCGCGAAGTCCGCCGCCGACCGCGCCGAGACCGCCAAGTCCGCCGCGGACCTCAAGCGCGCGCAGGCGCTGTTCGCCAAGGACGAGGCCTCGCGGCAGGACCTCGATCACGCGCAGGCCGAGGCCGACGCGTCCGCCGCGGCCCTCGCGCAGGACGAGGCGGCCCTGCGCCAGGCCGAGCTCGACCTCTCGTACACGCGCGTGACCGCGCCCGAGGACGGCCGGGTCACGCGCAAGGCCGTCGAGCCCGGTGCCTACCTCTCGATCGGCCAGCCGCTCCTCGCGCTCGTGCCCGACGAGGCCTGGGTCGTCGCGAACTTCAAGGAGACCCAGCTCACGCGCATGCGCCCCGGACAGCCGGCCGAGATCGTCGTCGACACCTACCCGGACGTCCGCCTGCGCGGGCACGTCGACAGCATCCAGTCGGGCACCGGCGCGCGCTTCAGCCTGCTGCCGGCGGAGAATGCGACGGGCAACTTCGTGAAGGTGGTCCAGCGCGTGCCCGTCAAGATCGTCCTGGACGACAAGCTCGGCGGCGGACGCCGCCTCGCGCCCGGCATGTCGGTCGAGGCCAGCGTCGAGCTCAAATGAGCGCTCGGGCGCGGCTCGCGCTCCCTGGCTTCAGGAGGCCTCTGTGAGCCCCTCCAGCGGACACGAGCCCTGGAAGTCGCGCCACTCCCCGTGGCTGGTCACGATCTCGGTCATGCTCGCGACCTCGATGGAGGTCCTCGACACCTCGATCGCGAACGTGGCCCTGCCCCACATCGCGGGGAACCTCTCGGCCTCGACCGACGAGGCGACGTGGGTCCTGACCTCCTACCTCGTCTCGAACGCGATCATCCTGTCGGCCGCCGCGTGGCTGTCGAGCTGGTTCGGGCGCAAGCGCTACCTCGCGTTCTCGGTCGCGCTCTTCGTCGCCGCGTCCGCGCTCTGCGGCATGGCGCAGACCCTTCCCCAGCTCATCGTCGCGCGCATCCTGCAGGGCATCGGCGGCGGCGGCCTCCAGCCGCTCGCGCAGGCGATCATGCTCGAGTGCTTTCCGCCCGAGGAGCGCGGCGTCGCGATGGCGGCCTACGGCATGGGCATCGTCGTGATGCCGATCATCGGGCCGACGCTCGGCGGCTGGATCACGGACAATTTCTCGTGGCGATGGATCTTCTACATCAACCTCCCGATCGGCTTCGCGGGGCTCTTCATGCAGCAGATCTTCGTCGAGGACCCGCCTTACATCGCCCGGCTGCGGGCCGCGACGGTCGACTACGTCGGCTTCGGCCTGATGGCGCTCGGCATCGGGCTGCTGCAGGTCATCCTCGACAAGGGCCAGGAGGCCGACTGGTTCGGCGCGGCGTGGATCTGCTGGTCGGCGGCCGTCTCGGCGGCGGCTCTGATCGCCTTCGTCGCTTGGGAGCTGCGCCAGGAGCATCCGATCCTGAACCTGCGGCTGCTGACGAACCGCAACTTCGCGATGGCGACCGTCCTGATCGCGATCCTCGGCGCGGTGCTCTACGGCTCGACCGCGATCCTGCCGATCTTCATGCAGACTTTGCTCGGCTACCCGGCCTTGAGCAGCGGGCTGGCGATGACCCCGCGCGGCATCGGCTCCTTCTTCTCGATGGTGACCGTCGGCCGCGTCGTGAAAAAAATGGACAACCGCCTCCTCATGATGGGCGGCTTCCTGGGCCTCGGCGTCTCGACCTGGCTCCTCACGCGCCTGACCCTCGACATCACGCCGTCCAACATCTCCTGGCCGCTGGTGGCCAGCGGCTTCTGCATGGGCTTCATCTTCGTGCCGCTGACGACGCTGTCCGTCTCGACGCTGCGCCAGGACCAGATCCAGCAGGCCACGGGGCTCTACTCGCTCCTGCGCAACCTCGGCGCGAGCGTCGGCATCTCGCTGATCATCGCGATGCAGATCCGCTCCGCGCAGGCGCACCAGGCGCTCTTGGTCTCGCACGTGACGCCCTACGACCTCGCCTACCGCATGGACGCCGTGCGCCTCGGGATGGTCCTGCACGGCTGGGCTCCGGCGGCCGGCGCCGGGCAGGCCGCGGGCGTCATGTACCGCGAGGTGCTGGCGCAGGCGGCGCTGCTGTCCTACCTCGACGCCTTCCGCTGGATGGCGCTGATCTGCATCGCCTGCTGTCCGCTCGCGTGGGTCTTCGTCCGCGGCCGCGGGCCCTCGGGCCACGCGGTCATCGATTAGCGGCGCGCGATCCTATCGGCGGCGTCAGCGCCTAGCGCGGAGAACGGTCCTTTCGGAAGAAGGCTTCTCGGCCGTTACTGGTTGACGTCCATGTACTTCGGCTGCAGGGTCCGCTCGCGGTTGGCCAGACCCGCGTCGAGCAGGTCGGCGTTCGCCTGATTCTCGTTGACGCTGATGTTCACGCCCGGGTTCTTCTCGTTCTTCGGATGCTTGACGCCCGTGTCGAGCTTCATGGCCAGGTTCGCGGAGACGTTCTGCGGGTCGGCCAGCTGCAGGATGACCTTCATCGTCCCCTCGTAGGCGAAGTCGTGGCCCGTCGGAATGGGGAGGAAGCTGAAGAACGTCCCGAGAGAGTCGAATACGACGTTTCTGTTGCTCTCCTGAACCATGAGGTCGCGCAGGGCCGCGTTGCGCTGCGCGGGGGTCTGATCGCGGCCGTTCATGAGGACGCTCGTGATCCGGTTCACCAGCCACTCGTTGTAGCTGCGTTGGCCGCTGTGCTTGCCGTCGGAGGCGGGGATCGGGAAGATGCGCTCGGCGGATCTGCGGATCTCGTCGGCAGAGGCGTGGAACGCCTGGTCGACGCCCTCCGCGTTGATGTTCAGCGTGAACGCGAGCGAGCCGGACTTGATCGTGCGCCCGTCGTGCGGCGGCAGATCGATCTGGTACTGAGCGGGGTTCGCGTCGGCGGCGGGGTCGCCGCGGGAGCCGGCGATGGCGAGCATGTCGCGGAATTCGTCCAGCGTGGCCTGGACCGCGCCGGCGCCGCGCCGCTGGAACGCGTCCATGTGGGCCAAGACGATCTGGAGCTTGCCGTTGTCGGCGAAATAGAACCCCGTGTACTTCGTGTCGTGCGTGTCGCTGACGACGGTCTTGTTGATCACCGGGATGCTCAAGCCCGTGTTGGTGACGGGCCGATCGGCGGTGGCCAAGTGGAGCTCGCGAGAGTCCGGCTCGTTCGTTCCGTTCGCGGTCACGGTGAGGACCTCGTCCTTGCTCGCGCTCGAGGACAGGTTGTGGCTCCCGAGGATGGGGATCTTCAGAGTGACGCTGTGACTCTGGTCGATGCGGCCGATGTCCGTCTGCACGACGGCGGCCGCGCGGTCGAAGACGGCCTGGTGCTTCTCCGTGAGCTGCTGGAAGTGCTCGAGGGTCGCCTTCTGCGTCGCCTGCAGGGTCGCCATGCTCACCGCCTTCTTGAGCAGGGCGACGAAGTCGGACTGCATCATCTCCGCCAGCTCCGTCACTTGGGCCGGATCGCTCGTGTCCACGTCGTAGACGAGCAGGTACTGCTGGGATTTCTGGTCGCCGACCTGCTTGAGCACGCCGAAGCTGGCGGTGAAGTAGGTGATCAGCTGTCCGACCACGGCGCTGTCGAAGACCTTCTCGAGCTCGTTCTTCAGCGTGATGGCGCCGCCGGGATTGAAGATGTTGACGATCGGCACGTCCGCGACCGTGCCCTGCGCGTTGAACACGTGCAGATGGCTGACGCGCAGCGAGAAGCGCGTGTGGGTCGGGCTGAGCCGGTGGACGATCATGACGGCGTTCCCGTTCTGTGTCCCGCCGATCGAGACGCCGGCCGAGATGTGCCCGGTCGTGAAGGCGGCCCCGGGGGCGGCGCTGATGGTCGTGACGCCGGACAGGCTCCACAACTCGCCGTCTTCCATCGCGGAGATCCGCGGAGCCATCACCGCGACGAACTCCTCCTTCGTCAGATTGGTGGGGTGCTTCAGCAGGCTCGGAGGCAGCACGAACTTTATGTCGGCGAAATTCAGGAGGGTCTTGAGCTCCGCGCAGTTCTTGAAGAAGGCGCGCGGCCGGACGACGGTGGTGTCCAGCGTGAACGAGGCGCCGATCCCGAGCGCGAGATCCGCGTCGGTCCGGCTCGCGAGGTTGATCGCCGGCGTGAGGCTCAGCCCCGGCGAATACTCGTCGACTTGATAGAGCTCGAGGTCCTGCGGGCTCTCCACGGAGGGAAGGGTGACGAGCCGGCGCAGCACGCCCAGAGAGACGCTGCCGTCGGAGGAGGGGAAGCTCCAGCTCAGGCTCCCCGAGAGCGCGATGTTGCGGCACAGCTGCTCGAGGCGTCCCTGCGTCGCCTGCTGGTTGAAGACGATCTGGTCGGCCCGGGAGAAATTCCCTTCGGGGCTGTGGCCCTGAGTCGGCTGCCACTTCGAGTTCGCCGGAAGATCGAGACCGCCGACGTCGGCCCAAGCGGGGATCGACGAGCTCATGAGGAGGCTTCCGACGAGGCTGACCGCGAGGCATTTGTATTTCATGATGCTCGAAGTATATATGGAATGGAATCCGAGCGTGTGGGACCTCGGACCTAGAGTCGCCGCCACAGAAGACCTGGTCCGCAGCGGGTCCGCCCGGCAGCCGCGCTTCGGCTCTGGCCGCGGCCGAGCCGTCTAAGGCAGGGGCGCGCGCAGGACGGCGAGCGCGCGCGCTGCGGCGCGCTCGGCCTCCGCGCGGCGCGAGGGCGGCGGCGGCGCGGCGCGCGACGCGCGGAAGTACTCCTCGAGGACGGCGAGCGCGGGCTTGCCCTGGACCGTCATGCTCTTGTCGTCCGGCCCGCCGGCCGCGGGGTCGAGGTCCCAGCACCACTGCAGAAAGCCGGCGAAGGCGGGCTCGCGCCCGAAGACCTTGAGGAAAGCCGCGAAGTACGCCGTCTGCGTCGCCGCGTCGACGGGGCCGAAGTCGCGGTAGTCCCAGGGCTTGCGGTTGGCGCCCTTCTGGCTCGCGATGCCGACCTCGGTGAAGAGCAGCGGCTTTCCGCGCGCGCGCGCCTCGGCGAGCAGGAGCGGCTTGTACGCGTTCCAGCCGTTCTCGAGCGCGCGCTCGTCGGCGCCGCCGAGCATCGGGAAGTAGCCGTCGACGCCGACGTAGTCGAGCGCGTCCCAGAACGGGACCAGGTAGAAGTCGTACCAGTTCGCCGCGTAGGTCAGCGGGCCGCCGTAGACGGAGCGCGCGGCGCCGATCATCGCCTCCCAGTCGGCGCGCCGGCCGGGGACCATCGAGAAGAGCTCCGTGCCGACCACGAGAAGATCGACGCGCTCGGCCGCCGCGAGGCGCGCGTAGTGGAGCAGGAACGCGCGGTAGCTCGAAAACCACGCGCGCGCGTCGCGCGGGCGGATCAGCGGCGTGGGTCGGCCGTCGCGGCAGTTCACGTGCGGCTTGAGCACCACGCGCAGGCCGAGGCTCTTCGCGCGGCGGATGACGGCGGCGACGGACGCGTCGGACGCGGTCTGGTCGGTCGGCGCGATCGCCGCGCTCTCGCCGTTCTCCATGTACCAGGTCGGGATCACCGCGACGGAGTCCGCGCCGGTCGCGGCGAGGTCCTGCAGGCTCTTCTGCGCGCCGGCGCCGTCGTAGGCGTCCTTCCACCACGACGGGAACGTGAAGCCGCGGAACGAGGCCGCGGCGCGGGCGGTGGACGGCAGCGCGAGGGCGAGCGCGAGGGCCGCGGCGAACATGTTCAGATTATACACCCGCGCGGCGATTTGATATCCTCGCCGCGATGAAGCTCCCCCGAACGCCGCTGCGCGCCGCCTGCGCGCTCGTCCTGACTTGCGCCTCCGCCGCGGCCGCCGCTCCGGCGGAGCCGACGACGCCGATCCGCCGCCTCGTCGTGATCTTCCAGGAGAATGTCTCCTTCGACCACTACTTCGGCACCTACCCGAACGCGGGGAACCGTCCGGGCGAAACCCCGTTCAAGGCGCTGCCGGGCACGCCCTCGGTCGACGGCCTCTCCGAGAACTTGCTCCGGCGCAACCCGAACGCGGCGCCGCCCCGGCGGCTGGACCGCGCGCACGCGGCCACCTGCGACCAGGACCACGAGTACGCGGCGGAGCAGAAGGCCGCGCACGGCGGCCTGATGGACAAGTTCGTCGAGTACACCGGCGGCGACGACGCGGGCTGCGACCGCCGGCTGGTCATGGCGTACTTCGACGGGAACACCGTCGCCGCGCTCTGGCGCTACGCCCAGCGCTTCGCGATGAGCGACGACTTCTTCGGCACGACGTTCGGCCCGTCGACGCCCGGCGCGCTGAACCTCGTCTCGGGCCAGACCCACGGCGTCCTTCCCGCCCAGCTCAACGACGGCGCCGACGTTCTCGTGACGAGCGGCACCGTGATCGGCGACCCGGACCCGGAGCTCGACGACTGCTCGAGCGGCCCGACGATCCGCCTGATGGGGACGAACGTCGGGGACCTCCTTAGTAAGGCGGGCGTGACCTGGGGCTGGTTCGAGGGCGGCTTCCGCGCGACGAGCCGCGGCGCCGACGGCAAGGCCGTCTGCGGCTCCGCCCACGAGGGCGGCGACGGCAAGAAGCACGCGGACTACATCCCGCACCACGAGCCGTTCCAGTACTACCGCTCCACCGCGAACCCTCACCATCTTCCTCCGGTCTCGGCCGCGGCGATCGGCCGCTCCGACCAGGCGAACCACCAGTACGACCTCGACGACTTTTGGACCGCCGCGGACGCGGGGCGCATGCCTTCGGTCAGCTTCATCAAGGCTCCGGCCTACCAGGACGGACACGCCGGCTACTCCGACCCGGTGCGCGAGCAGGTCTTCCTCGTCGAGACGATGAACCGCCTCCAGAAGCTGAAGGACTGGAAGGACGCGGCGGTCGTGATCCTGTACGACGACTCCGACGGCTGGTACGACCACGTGCTGGCTCCCGTCGTGCGCCGCTCGGCGCTTCCGGGCATCGACGCGCTGACCGACGGGGCCTGCGGCGAGCCCGCGCCGGGCGAGTACCCGGGCCGCTGCGGCTACGGCCCGCGCCTGCCCCTGCTCGTGCTCTCGCCGTACGCGCGGCGCAACTACGTCGACCACGCCGTGCTCGACCAGACCTCGATCCTGCGCTTCATCGAGGACAACTGGCGCCTCGGCCGCATCGGCGACCAGTCCTACGACGAGCTCGCGGGGTCCATGCTGCCGCTCTTCGACTTCGGCGCGCCGCGCGCGCCGAAGCTGATCCTCGATCCCGCGACGGGCGCCGTCCGCTGATGAAGCGGGAGGGCGGCGAGCTCGGGCTCGGCCTGAGCCACCCGCTGGGCGCGCGCGTGGACCGCGCGGGCGTGAACTTCTCCGTCTACTCGAAGAACGCGGAGGCGGTGGACCTCCTGCTGTTCGACTCGGCCGACGACGCGCGGCCCGCGCGGACGATCCCGCTTCCGCCGCCGGGCCACCGCACGTACCACTACTGGCACGCGCTCGTGCCCGGGATCGGGGCGGGGCAGCTGTACGGCTACCGAGTTCGCGGGCCGAACGACCCGTCGCGCGGGCTGCGCTTCGACGGCGACAAGGTCCTGTTCGACCCGTACGCGCGCTCGCTCGCGCGGCCCCGGGCGTACGACCGCAGCGCGGCGTGCCGGCCGGGGGACAACTGCGCGACGGCGCTCAAGAGCGTCGTCGTCGACGCGCGCGCGCACGACTACGATTGGGAAGGCGACTGTCCCCTGCGCCGCGCCTACGAGAACACGGTGATCTACGAGCTGCACGTGGGCGGCTTCACGAGGCACCCGAGCTCGGGCGTCGCGCCCGAGAAGCGGGGGACCTACGCGGGCGTGATCGAGAATATCCCGTACCTCGTCGACCTCGGCGTCACCGCCGTCGAGCTGATGCCGGTGTTCGAGTTCGACGAGCAGGACGCGCCGCCCGGGCGCACGAACTACTGGGGCTACTCGCCGCTTTCCTTCTTCGTCCCGCATCGCGCGTACAGCTCGCGCCAGGACCTGCTCGGCCCGATCCACGAGTTCCGCGACATGGTGAAGGCGCTGCACCGGGCGGGCATCGAGGTCATCCTCGACGTGGTGTTCAACCACACGGCGGAGGGCGACGAGCGCGGGCCGACGCTCTCCTACCGCGGCTTCGAGAGCGAGGCGTACTACATGCACGCGCCCGACCCGCGCTACTACATGAACTTCAGCGGCTGCGGCAACACGCTGAACTCCAACCACGCGGTCGTGCGGCGGCTCATCCTCGACAGCCTGCGCCATTGGGCGGCGGACATGCACGTTGACGGCTTCCGCTTCGACCTGGCGTCCGTGCTCACCCGCGACGACGCGGGGCGCCCGGAGCCGAGCCCGCCCGTCCTGCTCGACATCGAGTCTGACCCCGTGCTCGCGCCGCGCAAGCTCATCGCCGAGGCCTGGGACCCGGGCGGGCTGTACCAGGTCGGGCATTTCGTCGGCGACAGCTGGCTCGAGTGGAACGGCCGCTTCCGCGACGACGTGCGCGCGTTCCTCAAGGGCGACGCGGGCATGATCCCGCGGCTGTCCGAGCGCCTGCTCGGCTCCCCGGACCTGTTCGCGCACGAGAACCGCGAGCCAGAGGAGAGCGTGAACTTCGTCGCGTGCCACGACGGGTTCACGCTCAACGACCTCGTGACTTATGACGCGAAGCACAACGAGTCTAACGGAGAAGGCAACCGCGACGGGTCCGACGACAACCGCAGTTGGAACCACGGCGTCGAGGGGCCGACCGCGGATCCCGCGGTCGAGGCGCTGCGCGACCGCCAGGTCAAGAACGCGCTCGCGCTGCTCATGCTGTCCGTCGGCACGCCGATGCTGCTCATGGGCGACGAGGTCCGCCGCAGCCAGCGCGGCAACAACAACGCGTACGCGCAGGACAACGACCTCAGCTGGCTCGACTGGTCGCTCGTCGAGAAGCACGCGGGCGTCCATCGCTTCACGAAGCTGCTGATCGAGGCGCGCCTGCACCTGCACGGGCCGAAGGGCGGGGCCGCGTGCACGCTCAACCAGCTCCTGCAGGCCGCCCGCGTCGAGTGGCACGGGACGCGCTTGTTCGACCCGCGCTGGGCGGACTCGGAGTCGCGGACTCTCGCCGCGACCTTCCACGATCCAGAGGGGCGATTCGTCCTGCACGGGATGTTCAACGCGCACTGGGAGCCGCGCGAGTTCGAGGTCCCGGGCCGCGCCGACGGGCGGCAGCGCCATTGGCGGCGCTGGATCGACACCGCCCTGGCCTCGCCGCAGGACATCGTGCGCTGGAACGAGGCGCCGCGCTACGAGCCGACGCGCTACCGCGTCGAGTCCCGCTCGACCGTCCTGCTGGTCAGCGTCGCCGGCGACGGCGCGCCGCGCGGAGGCCAGGGAGCCTCGTCTTCCATCCTTTCGCCCCGATGAATCCTTCCAGCGCGCGCGCCGCTTCACGCGGGCATCGCCTGTTCGCGGCGTCGTTCTGCGCCCTGTTCCTTGAGCTGCTGATCATCCGCTGGGCCCCGTCGACCCTGAGGCTCGTCGCCTACTACGCGAATCTGATGCTCATTAGTTCCTTTCTCGGCCTCGGCCTCGGAGCCCTTTCCGCGGCGAAGCGGCGCGGGATCTTCGGCCTTTTTCCTTTCCTGCTTCTGGCGGAGGTCGCGCTGCTGCTGGTCTGCCGCCGCGTGCTGCTGCCCGGAAGCGAGGACGAGCTGCGCTTCTTCTCGGGTGGGAAGGTCTTCTTCGGCTACGGGGCGATGGTCGCGCTCTTCTTCGTCAACGCCGCCGTCTTCGCGCCGCTCGGGCAGAAGCTCGGCGGCTTGTTCGAGGAGCTTCCGCCTTTGGAAGCCTATGCCTGGGACCTGAGCGGCAGCGTGTGCGGCGCGCTTTGCTTCGGGGTCTTCTCCGTCCTGCGCTTCTCGCCGCCGATCGGGATGGCGATCGCGGGAGCCGTCTATCTGCCGCTGGCCGAGAAGCGCGCGCGCTGGATCGGAGCGGCGGCCTTCGCCGCGATCCTCGTCCTGATGCGCGTCGGGGCCGGCCCCGACGCGCTGTGGTCCCCTTACTATTATGTGACCGTCCATGACGGCGGCGGGCCCGTCGCCTTCGGCTCGCGGCTGGGGCGAGACGCCGCGATCGAGTCCGCCGTCGTTCCGCCGCGGAGCGTCCTGCGTACCATGCCGAACCCGCCGATCTACGGCGTGCGCGTTAACCAGGACAACTACCAGGCGGACATGTCGATCGACGTCCGCCGCTATCCGAATCCGACCCTGGCCAAAGCCGTCGCCGACGTCATGGACGGCTATCGCATTCCGTACGTCCTCGCTCCAGCGCACGGCCGGGTGCTCGTCTTGGGAGCCGGCGGGGGGACCGACGTCCAAGCCGCGCTGCTGTCGGGCGCGCGCGAAGTCGACGCGGTCGACGTCGACCCCGTGCTCGTGGCCCTGTCACGGCGCATCAATCCCTCGGGCGTGTACGACGATCCCCGCGTCGACGTGCACGTCGACGACGCCCGCGCGTTTCTGCGCCGCGCCAAGCCGGGCTACGACATGGTCGTCTTCGGCTGGCTCGACTCGCAGGGGCTCTTCAGCCAGCTGAGCAGCATCCGTCTCGACGGCTACGTCTACACGGTCGAGAGCATGCGCACCGCGTACGCGCTCCTCGGCGACGACGGGCTGCTGGCCGTCAGCTTCGTGGCCGGCCGCGAATGGCTCGCCGACAAGCTGGTGAGGATGCTGCGAGACGCCACCGGCCGCCTGCCCGTCATCTATGAAAGCCAGGGCCAAGTCGTCCTGTGCGTGCCGCGCGGCCGGATCGCGCCGCCGCCGGCGCGCCTCGGCCGCTTCCGCTTCGTGCGGCCGGAGATGCCCCTCGACGCCGTCGAGCCGCCCACAGACGACTGGCCGTACCTGTACCTGTCGCGCCGGACGATCCCGCCGGACTATCTCGGCGTGATCGGCCTGCTCGCGGCCGCGTCGATCGCGATCATCCTGGCCCTGCGCGGCGGCGGCATCGGCCGCGACGACGGCCGCTTCTTCTTCCTCGGCTTCGGCTTCCTGCTCCTCGAGACCGCGCGGATCACCGACTGCTCGCTGTATTTCGGCGCCACCTGGCTGGTCACGACGGCGGTCGTCGTCGGCGTGCTCTTGATGGCTCTCGCGGCCAACGCCGCGGCCCGCGCGCTCCGCTTTTCGCCGCGCCTCTACCTGCCGCTCTTCGCGGCGCTGGCGCTCCTCGCGCTCGTGCCGAAGGAGGCCGTCCTGTCCCTGCCCCTGTCGGGCAGAATCCTCTGGACCGCTCTCGCCGTCCCGCTGCCGGTGTTCTTCGCCGGCCTGATCTTCTCCACGACGTTCCGCGACGCGGCCCGCCCGTCCGCCGCCTTCGGCGCGAATCTCGTCGGCGCCGTGGCCGGCGGCTTCAGCGAGTACCTGGGCATGGCGATCGGCCACCGCCGCCTCGACATCCTGATCTTCGCGGCGTACGCGGCCAGCCTGCTGTGCCGCCCGCGCCTCAAGAACGATTCGCTCCGCTGACGGCGCGGCTAGCGCACGCCGCGCAGGTCCTGCTCGGGGACCGTGCGCTTGAACTCCTCGCCCGTCGGCTTGCGCACGACGACGTCGTAGTGGGTCTCGCGCGTGTCCGGGGGCGTGAAGCTGCCCGCCTTCAGCGACTCGACGGACTTGATCGCGCCGCCGCCGAGCCAGGCCGCGAGCTCGGGCGAGCCGAGGACGCGGCGCGCGGCCTCCAGGCTGAAGGCGCGGCGCTCCGAGGGCGTGAGGCCCGCGTAGAGCGAGGGCTGGTCGGGCGAGCGCGCGAAGACGATCGGCGCGGTGCGCGCGGGGTACGCGGACATCTGACGCGTCCAGGCCGCGAGCAGGGCGTCGAGGTCGCCGTTCAATCGGCCGAGCTCGGCGCCGTCGCCGACGAGGCTCTGCAGGAAGAGCCACTCGATGCGCTCGAGGATCGTCGCCTCGGCGGACATCGCGACGATCAGCGGCGCCTTGTGGTGAGAGACGAAGGACTGCTCCACGGTCGGCATGTCGCGCTTGCCGTGCTCGTAGTGCCAGGTCTTTCCCTCCTCGAGAGTATAAAGGAAAAAATCCTTGAGGGTCACGGCCGTGTGCGCGCAGCCGGTGTAGCTGATGAGGCTGCCCTTGCCCGCGGCCTTGAGGCCGGCCGCGACGTCGTCCTCGGGCTTGAACTGGTTGCGGTAGGTGAGGACGGGGACATGGCGCGCGTCGAGCGGCTCGGTGCGCGGGAACAGGTTCTCCTCGCGCAGGAAGGCGCCGACGGGAATCCCCGCGTCGAGGACGCCGCTCACGATCGCGCGGCCGGCCGCTTCCTCCGCGTCGACTCCGTGCGACTCGCCGAGGGTCAGCCCGGCGTAGGCGCGCGAGCGCAGGCCCGCGACGACCGCGGCCGACATCGCGGCCGCGTCGACGACGGGCTGGCGCTCCATCACGTCGTACCAGTCGAGGTAGGCCGAGAGCCGGCGCGCGAAGCGGTCGTCCTCGAGCTGGCGGACGGCGGCCTGCAGCGGCAGCGCGACGCGTCCGGACTTCAGGGCTTGGAGGAAGGCCGCGTCGCCCGCGGCGCTTTGCGCCCGCGAGGCCGCCGCGGCGGCGAGAAGGAGAATGGTCAGCAGTGATTTTTTCATGGGATAGGCAGGTCCTAGGACCTAAGACGAACATAGGACTTTTGACCTATCCGTTCAAGAGACGCGCGGGGCGCGCGAGGGAGGAAGAGGCCGGCGCGGGCTCGGCGCTAGCGCTTCTTGCGGCGGCGCTGCTCGCGGCCGGGCTTGATCACGAGCGTCATCCCGGGGCGGATGAGCTTGGGCTTGCGGATCTTGTTCGTCTCGAGGATGCCGTTGACGGTGGTGTGGTAGAGCTTGGCGATCTTGCCGAGCGAGTCGCCGCGCTGCACCCGGTAGCGCACCATCGTCGGGCCGGGGTTCCAGTCCTCGACCTTCGCGATCGCGGCGACGAAGGCGTCCTGCGTCCCCTTCGGTATGCGCAGGAGGAAGCCCGGGCGCCCCTTCGGCGTGCACCAGGCGCGCAGCTGGGGATTGAGCCGGTGCATGACCTCGACCGTCGTGCCCGCGCACTTCGCGGCGACGCCGAGGTCGAGGTCGCGCGGCAGCGCGACCTGGTCGTAGGGCTCGGGCGACTCGTACTTCGGGCGCAGGCCATACTTCTCGGGGTTCGAGCCGATCAGCACGCAGGCCATGAACTTGGGCACGTAGTGGTGCGTCTCCGAGGGGAGGACCTTCTTGCCCGAGAGTCCGTCGAAATCCGTCGAGCGGCTGTACTGAAGGTCGCGTCCGATGCCGCCCTCGCCGCGGTTGTAGGCCGCGAGCGCGAGCTCCCAGTCGCCGAACCACTGGTAGAGGTCGGACAGGTAATGGACCGCGGCGCGCGTGGCCTTTTCCGGATCGTAGCGGTCGTCGACCCAGTACGAGACCTCGAGCCCGTACTTGCGCGCGGTCTGCGGCATGAACTGCCACAGGCCGGCCGCGCCGGAGGGGGAGATGCAGTTCGGCTTGTACTCGCTCTCGGTCATGACGAGGTAGAAGAGCTCGGGCGGCAGGCCCTTGTCCTTGAGCGCCGCGAGCATCATGTCGCGGTAGCGTCCGGAGCGCTCGAGAGCCTCGTTGATCGTCTTCGGCCGCTGCTTCGAGTAGATCGCGAGGTATTTCTGCGTGATCGGATTGTCGGGGTCGACGCGCACGCCGCGCATCGTCACGGCGGCGGTCGAGGCGCTCGCCCCCGCGCGCAGGAGGACGTCCTCCGGGACGTCGAGGCCGGACGCGGAGTCGTCGGGGGGCGTCGCCTGCCAGTTGCGGATCTTGTCCGTCATGGCCGCGAACTCCGCGTGCAGAGCCGCGGGCAGGGAGCCCTCGTCGACGTTGTCGACGAGGATCGCGAACGCGGTCTTCATCGCGGAGCGGCCCTCATCGCCCTTGCCGGCCTTGAAGTCGTCGAGTCCCTTGCGGTAGAAGTCGTCGGCCTGCTTGAGCTCGGCCGCGAGAGCCTCCTCGGGCTCGTCGACGTCGGCGGCGGCGGCCGTGGAGACCGCGGCCGCCGGGTCCTGCGCGCGGACGGGCGCGGCCAGGCCGAGAGCGAGGAGAATAAAAGGAGCCATGCGCGGGATTGAAGATAGCATTTACGGCGCGCGGGCCCGCGCGGAGGTTTTTGCTCGTCGCCGGCGGCTCGAATTGCGTATCCTAGTGCGGGGCGCATCGAGATGATCGCGGACGAGCAGACCACCGACGCCGAGCTCATCGAGCTCGTCCTGGCCGGACGCCAGGAGGCGTACTCCGCGCTCGTGCGCCGCCACCACCCGCGCGTGATGAGCCTCTGCGTCTCGATGCTCGGAGACCGCGCGCTGGCCGAGGACGCCGCGCAGGACGTCTTCCTGAAGGCGTACAGGCGCCTGCGGGACTTCCGCGGCGACGCGGCGTTCTCCACCTGGCTCTATCGCGTCGCGTCCAACCGCTGCCTGGACCTCCTGCGCTCGGCCGCGCGGCGCAAGGAGGACTCCTGGGAGTCCTTCGTCGAGCGAGAGGGCGACGGAGTGCGGCGCCTGCTGGCCGAGTCGGCCTCGGAGAGGCCCCTGATGGACGAGGACGCCGACCTCGTGCGCCGCGTGCTCGGCCGGCTCCCCGAGGACTACCGCCTGATCCTGACTCTGCGCGAGGTCGAGGGGCTCGACTATCGCGAGCTCATGGACGCTCTGGACTGCTCGCTGGATTCCGTGAAGGCCAAGCTGCGCCGGGCGCGGGAGAAATTCCGCGAAATACTGCGACACATCGAGCCGTCCAGGGACGTCTAACCTCCGAGAGGTAAATCTATGAGCCACGAGGCATTCCGCGCTCTGCTCTCCGAATTCCGGGACGAGGCGCTTCCTGCCGCTCGCCGGCAGGAGGTCGCCGCTCACGTCGCCGACTGCGCCTCCTGCCGCGCCGAGCTGCGCGATTGGGACCGCCTCGCGAACGCCTTCCTGCGGCGCCCGATCGAGCCGGCCGCGGGCGAGACCGAGCGCTTCGTGCGCGCGGTCATGGCGCGCCTGCCCGAGCCGGAGCCCGCGCGCGTCCCGTTCTGGGAGACGCTGAGCGCGGCGTGGCTCGTGCCCGCCTTCGGCGCCGCCTGCGCGGCGCTCCTGCTCTCCTTCGCGCCGTCCGGCCCGCGCTACGCGAGCGCCGAGCCGCTCTTCGTGGCCGACGGCCAGGACGTCGTGATCGCGCCGGCGGCGCGGCCCGCCTCCTCCGGCCTCGACGAGACCCTGGGCCTCGGAGACGACGCGCAATGAGCGGGGGCTCGAGCAAGCTCGTCGTCCCGCTGTTCGTGCTCTCCCTGGTGTCCGGCGCCGCGCTCGGCTCCTGGGGCCAGCGCGCGTGGGCGCGCGCGCATCCGCCCGGCCCGACGCGCGACGCCGGGAAGGCGCTCGAGCGCCTGGACCACGAGCTCGGGCTGGACGCGGATCAGAAGGCCGCGATAAAAAAGATACTATTGGGGCGCCAGACCGAGCTCGAGTCGCAGTCGAAGGATCAGCGCGCGAAAGAAGACGCCTTGCGCCTCAAGGTGCGCGCCGAGATCACGGCCGTGCTCAAGCCGGACCAAACGACGAAGTTCAAGGCATTGTGCGACCGGGCCGATCAAAAGATCATGGAGCGTCGAGCCGCCGAGCGCTAGCCGGCGCCGTCGCGGCCGTCCTGCTCGCGCTCGCCGGCGTCCCGGCGGCGCGAGCCGGCTTTTGGGGCCGCGACACCCTGAGCAGCACCTGGACGGACAAGCCCGTCAAGGTCGACGGCGACGACCAGGAGTGGCCCGAGTCCGGCTCGTTCGAGGACGGCGGCATGGGCATCCAGGCGATGAACGACGCCTCGAACCTGTGGCTGAAGGCCACCTCGAGCACGCGCGAGGGGCGCGCCCAGCTCATCGGCCTCGCCAAGCAGGACGTCGCGATCTGGTTCTACGACGCGGACGGCAAGACGCGCCGCTGGGGCCTGCGCGTCCCGTTCAGCCGCATGGCTCCGCCCGATGAGGACGAGCTGCGCTACGGCCCCGTCGTCGCCGACGCGAGCTCCGGGGTCCGGCCCGAGGTCATGCAGGTCGCGAGCGTCGCGGGCTCGACGGAGACGTTCGTGTCGACCGCGCCGTTCTCCGGCGACATGGAGTTCCGTCTCGGCTTCTCGGGGCACCGCCCGGTGTGGGAGATTCGCATCCCGCGCTCGCGCCTGACGCGGACCGCCAAGGACGCCTACCCGTTCGACTTCATCATCACCGGCAAGGCCGCGAAGCTGAGCGCGGTCCCGCGCGCGAAGCCGAAGGAAGGAGCCGAAGGAGGACGCGGGGGGAAGTCTCGCCCCAGCGAGCGCGAGCCGCCGGGCGCGCCCGAGCCCGTGGACATGATCTTCTCCCTGCGCCTGGCGCCGGACCCGGCGACCCTGCGTTGAGCGGCGCGAGGGCCGCGCTCGCCGCGGCGGCGTGCCTGGGCGTGGCCGCGGCGCGAGCCGCGCCGCCGGCCGCGTGCGCCGGCGCGGCGAGCTGGGTCCAGGCGGCGCCGGCCACGGCGTTCGAGAACGACCTTTACGGCGTCCTCAAGACGTACTTGGGCCGCGCGCGCGCGTCGCTGGCGCTCAGCACGCCCAGCCTCGCCGGCTTCGCGGCGCTGACGGACTCCGAGGCCGCGAAGATTCCCGGCACGCTCAAGAGCGAGGGGTTGGCCTTCGACGGAGCCTTCCCCGTCTTCTCCTGGCGCTACGGGCTCCAGCGGACCGACGCGCGCTATCGCCCGGTCGTCACGCGCGCGCTGGCGATCCCGCCGGATATTCAGGCGGCGCACTACGACCCATACAAGAAAAACGGCTTCAGCCACATCGGCGACATCGACATCGCGGGCGGCCGGCTATACGCGCCGATCGAGGACGAGGACAACCGCGCCAAGCCCTTCGTCGCGATCTTCGACCCGAAGACCTTGCGCTACACGGGCGAGAAGCACGAGCTGCCCGTCGACAAGCTTCCGCACGGCGTTCCTTGGGTCGCCGTCGACGCGCCGCGCGGCGTGTTCTACACGATGGACTGGGACGCGCCGGACCTTCTCGTGTTCGATCTCAAGACCTATTCCTTCGTGAAGTCCGTCGCGGTGAAGGACATGACGTCGCCCGGGCATCCGATCAAGCGAGTCCAAGGAGCCAAGGCGCGCGGAGGCCGTCTCTATCTCGCGAACGACTCGAACGACGAGGTTCCCGGTCCCGGCGGCGCCAAGCTCAAGCGCAAGCGGATCTACGAGCTCGATCCCGCCAGCGGCGAGGCCCGCCAGCTCGCTCATTTCGACGAGCCCGACCGCGCGGAGATGGAGGGGCTGGCGTTCGGCCCCGACGGGACCCTCCACGTGCTCGTGCTTGCGCCGTACTTCTACGACGCCCGCTTCCCGCCCGAGATGGAGATCAACGACGACGACTGGAACCCGTCGGCGCGCCTGATCCACCTGCGCCCGGCGGACTGCCGCTAAGCGAAGACCGCGGCCGCCGCGTGAGCGGCGGCCGCGGTCGTTCGATAGAGGCCGTCGAATCCCGGGGCTACTTCTTGCCCGCGGTGGAGTCCTCGAACTTCTCGGCGATGAATGTGATCACTTCGTCGGCCGCCTTATCCCCTTTTCCCTTGATCGCGGCTCCCGGCTTCCCGTGCTTCTCGATGGAGGCGATCTTCGCGTCGGTCAGCTTGATCGTGCGGCCCTCGGCGCCCTTCCCGGCGATGCCCTTCACCGACTCGCCCATCGTCTTGATCTCGACGGACGAGATGACGTCCTTGCCGGCCAGCGCCTTGTCGAAGTCGTCGCTGTACTTGTCCTGAAGGAGCGTGATCTTGACCTTGAGGAGCTCGCTCTTGGCGCCGCCCTTGGCGAGGGAGCCCTTCGTCTCCGCCGCCGAGCGATCCGCAGACACGTTGGTGAAGTCGACGCTGTCCACGATCTTTCCCTTCTTTCCCGTCACCGTCAATTTTCCGCCCTCGGCGAACGCCGACGACGCCGCGACGACCGCCGCCGCGAGCACGAGAACCGACATCAGACTCTTTTTCACGCTTGTCTCCTGTTGCTTCTAAAGTCCGGAACGGGTCCGGTTGCGAGCCGACGACGAACCGATCAAGCCGTTTTCGCCCGCGCGGCGCCGGCCGCGGACTTGTGGGTCGCGGCCTTGACGAAGACCGCGATGCCCGCGACGAGGAGCGCGCCGCCGATCAGCGGGCGGTACGCGATCCACGCGAGCGCGATCGTCACGAGCGACGCCGCCGTCGCGATCAGGAAGGCCGCGAACGCGGTCCCCGCGGTCACGACCGAGCCCAGCAGCGGCAGGACGTCGGCGAGCACGTCGAGCGGGCGGAACAGCAGGAAGAGGCCGAGGAACATCATGAAGTAGCCGACCGCGCGCAGCACCCAGGTGAGCGTCCGGTTGTTCGCCATCGCGGTCGCGAACATCTCGTCGGCGCCGTGGGAGCCGACGCTCAGCATGTCGAGGGTCCGGCCGACCTTCGTCATGTAGGGCTCGAACGTGGAGCCGGACTGCTTCGACACGACGCTGACGGTCTGCGGGGCGACGGTCTGGAAGGAGACGCGCGCGTCCCCGACCTGGGGGTTCGCCGGGTCGGCGCCTTGGTAGAAGGAGCCGTCGGCGAGCTTGACCTTCCCGCTCAGGGCGGGCGGCACGGCCTTCGCGGCGAACGGCTGGAACGCGTCCATCTGCGCGACGAGCGAGCCGGTGAGCGCGAACGCGCCGAGCGCGACCTTCGACGCCGTCCAGTCCTGAGAGCCGTAGGGCAAGGCGGTCGGATTGCCGTGGCCGGGGTCGTGGAACGAGCTCGAGTTGATCAGATGATCGGACCAGGCCTTGTCGTAGGTGTAGACGGTCTTCTTTACCTCGCTGCCGCCGATCTGCTTCTCGGTCTTGGTCTCCGATTTCTCGCTCCACTGGTACATCTCGACCTTGCGGCGCAGGCGCACCGCGCTCGCCGAGAGGCCGAACGTCTCGTCGCGCAGGGTGTCCGACGTCGCGGCGTCGCCGCTCACGTGGACCAGGCGTCCTTGGTTGGCGGGATCGACTTTGTCCGCCGCCACGGAGACGACGGCGCCGGCCCCTTCCTCGAGCGCCTTCGCCGTCTTGACGGCGCGCCCCTCGTTCCAGAACAGCAGGAAGAAGGCCGCGACGAACAGCGCGAAGCCGAAGATCATGCCGACGAACGCGTCCTTGATCCGGCTGAACCACGAGACCGACGAGACTTGTTCGCTCATTCTCTTTCTCCCTTGCGTGGGGCCTCAGCGGCCCGTTTTACTGCGCGGCGCCGTGATCGTGGCAGGACGGGGGCAGCTCCTGGCGATGCGCCATCATGCACTGCATCATCGCGCCCTGGTCGCCCGGCTGGAGGTCGGGGCAGAGCTTCTGCAGGCCGGCCATGCAGTCGGCGTGAGGGCCGGTCGACGCGCCCTTCAAGCCCTTGAACTTCGCCTGGCAGGTGGGCGACAGCGAGTCGTAGTTCTTCATCATGCACGACATGTACTTGTCGTGGTCCATGATGGTGAGGCCGGGGCAGTACTTCTTGGAGTCGGCAACGCAGATGTCGCTGCCGGGCTTGCTGCCCTGGGCGGCGCGCTTCTTGGCGAAGGCGGCGCAGGCCGGCGTGAGGTCGGAGTTGTGCTTTTTCATGCAGGCGCCGAACTCGGGCGTGCCGGGCCACAGGCCCGGGCAGTACTTCGGAATGTCGTCGGCGCAGGGGTTGGCGGCGGAGGCCTGCTGCTTCGCCGCGGCGGCGCCGGCGGCCTGGGTCTGCTGCTGGCAGGCGGCCATCGCGTCGCCGCTGCGCTCCTTGGCGCAGGCGGAGAACTCGGGGGTGCCCATCTTGGCGGGGCAGAGCTGGGTCAGCTGAACCATCATGCAGTTGTTGCCCATCATCGCGGAGGGGTCCTGGGCGCGGATGGGCGCCGCGAACGCGGCGAGAACGGCGAGAGCGGCGACGCGGATCGCGGATCGACGGTTCATGGGCGAGTCCTCCCTCTTTTTACGCCGCCAGATTTAAGCACAAATGGAAGCGGCAAAAATCGCGCGCGGGCCTCAGGCGGGACGGTTCAGGCCGAGCGCGTCCTCGATGCGGCGGTCGGGGACGATCCACATCATCGCGACGGCGACGTACAGCGCCATCGCGAGCGCCGGGACGAGGAAGGACGCGGCGATCGCGGCGGCGTAGAGCAGCATCGAGGCCTTGCCCTTGCGGTCCGAGCCGATCGCGCGGGCGATCGCGGAGTCGCGGCCGTGGTGGGCGATCAGCGCGCGGATCAGGAGCGCGTAGGCGATCGCGGCCATCAGCATCACGACGCCGTAGAGCGCGACGGGACGCGGCGTGAAGCGGTTCTCGCCCATCCACGCGGTCGCGAACGGGATCAGCGACAGCCAGAACAGCAGGTGCATGTTGGCCCACAGGATCGGGCCGTTCACGCGCTCGACGGCGTGCAAGGTGTGGTGGTGGTTGTTCCAGTAGATGCCGATGAAGACGAAGCTCAGCACGTAGGAAAAGAAGGCGGGGATCAGCGGCCTCAGGTCGCCCAGCGAGCCGCCGAGCGGCGCCTTCAGCTCCAGCACCATGATGGTGATGATGATGGCGATGACGCCGTCGCTGAACGCCTCCAGCCGTCCCTTGCCCATCGCGGACTCCTCCTCTCGCGCGGATCCCGTCCGGCGTCACTCTAGCAAAGCGGGGCGGGCGCCGCGCGCTTAAGCGGAAGTTGGGCGCCGCTTCGCCGCCGCTTGGGCCGCGCCCGCTATCCTTGCGGCATGAACGTGCTTCTCGTCGACGACGACTCGGTGTCTCGCGTGCTTCTCGCCTCGGCCCTGCGCCGCGCGGGCTGGACGGTGCTCGTCGCCGAGGACGGACGCGACGCCCTCGACCTCCACGGGCGCGAAAAAGTCCACCTGGTGATCAGCGACTGGCAGATGCCGCGCATGGACGGCCTCGAGCTGTGCCGCCGCGTGCGCGCCTCGGACGCGCCGGACTACACCTACTTCATCCTGATCACGGCGACCAACCTCTCGCGCGGGAACTACGAGCGCGCGATGGGCAGCGGCGTGGACGATTTCCTGGTCAAGCCGCTGGACTTCATCCAGACGGACCTGCGCCTGCGCGCGGCGTCGCGCCTGCTGGGCTACGCCAACCGCCTGCGCGAGCTGGAGAGCATCATTCCCGTCTGCGCGCACTGCCGCCGCCTGCGCGACGACCGGGACGCCTACCTCCAGATGGAGGATTATTTCGCGAAGCGCGCCGGGGTGAGGTTCAGCCACGGGGTCTGCCCGGAGTGCGCGCGCGAGCATTATCCCGACGCGGACGTCCGGCCGGCGTGAGCCGCGCCGGCGCACGCACGCCTTTGTCGCGGGCCGCCGATAATTTGGGATGATCTCCGCGTGAAGGTGCACTTCGTCGGGGTCGCCGGCGCCGGCATGAGCGCGCTGGCCCAGCTGCGCGCGATGGGCGGAGACCGCGTCACCGGCTCCGACCGCCTCGCCGACCGCGACGCGCTCGGCGGCCTGCGCGCGCGCCTGGAGGCCGTCGGCATCGAGTTCTTCCCGCAGGACGGCAGCGGGATCGCGGCCGACACGGAGCGCGTCGTCGTCTCGACCGCGATAGAGGGGGACAACGCGGACCTGCGGCGCGCGGCGGAGCTGGGCCGGCCGGTCGTGCACCGCGCCGACGAGCTCGCGGAGCTCGCCTGCCGGCACCGCACGGTGGCGGTCGCCGGCACGAGCGGCAAGTCGACGGTGACCGGGATGATCTTCCACGTATTGAAGGAGGCGGGCCGCTCGCCGTCGCTGGCCTCCGGGGCGAACATGCTCTCCCTGCGGCGCCGCGGCCTGGTGGGCAACGCCGAGAAAGGAGACTCCGACATCCTCGTCATGGAGGCCGACGAGAGCGACGGCACGCTCACGCGCTACACGTCCGCCGTCGGCGTCCTGCTCAACATCAGCAAGGACCACAAGGACACGGCCGAGCTCAAGGCGCTGTTCGAGAGCTTCCGGCGTCACAGCGAGCGCTTCGTCGTCGGCGCGGACGCGCCCGCGCTGGCCGCGTTCCAGGACGGGGCCCTGACCTTCGGCTTCGCGGCGGGGAAGATCCGCGGCCGCGGCCTCGAGCTGACGCCCGAGGGCTCGCGCTTCTCCGTCGACGGCGCGACGGTGCTGGTTCCGGCGCCGGGGCGCCACAACGCGGAGAACGCGCTCGCCGCGCTCGCGGCCTGCGCGGCGCTCGGCGTGGCGCCGGCGGCGGCGGCGCCGTTCCTGGCGACGTTCGAGGGCGTCGCGCGGCGCTTCGAAAGTCTTGGGATTGCGCGCGGAGTCGAAGTCGTGGACGACTTCGCGCACAATCCGGAGAAGGTGCGCGCGGTCCTGGCCGCCGCGCGCCTGCGCGCGCGCCGCGTGTTGGCCGTCTTCCAGCTGCACGGCTTCGCGCCCGCGCGCTTCCTCAAGGACGAGTTCATCGCCGCCTTCGCCGCGGCGCTGACGCCCGAGGACCGGCTCTGGCTCCCGGACATCTATTACGTCGGCGGGACCGCGGCCAAGGACGTCTCGGCCGCGGACTACGCCGAGGCCTTGACGAAGCGCGGCGTCCGCGCGAAGCGCGAGCCCTCGCGCGCGGCGATCGCGCGCGAGATCGCGGAGGAGGCGCGGCCCGGCGACCTCGTGCTCGTGATGGGCGCGCGCGACCCGTCGCTGAGCGACTTCGCCGCCGAGATCCTCCGGCTCCTGGCCGGCTCCGCCGCGCGGAGCGGGGCGTGAGGCGGCCCGCGCGCCGATGACGCCGGCGCTGCGCCGCTGCGCCGCGGCCGCCGCCCTCGGCTTGATCGCGGCCTGCGCGGGCGCGCAGGACGGCAAGCTCTCCTACAAGTACTTCTACGAGGACGTGTTCACGCCGTTCTTCGCGCTCGACCGCGCGGCCGGCGTCTACCGGCCCGTTCGCGACGGCTCGATCTCGCGCGAGTTCGCCGCGGTCAAGCCCGCCGGCGCGTTCCGCGTCTTCGTGATCGGCGGCTCGATCGCCGGCCTCTACAAGGGCCGCGGCGACCTCCAGGACTGGCTCGGACGCAGCATGCCCGGACGTCCGGTCGAAGTGGTGAACTGCGGCATGTCGGGGTACGACAGCCCGCGCGAGCAGCTCGTTCTCGAGGAGGTCCTCGGCTACTCGCCCGACGCGATCGTGCTGATGACCGGGCACAACGAGTCGCTCGCGCTGAGCTGGGCGCCGCGCTGGAAGCTGGAGGCCGCGCGTCTGGGCCGGAGCCTCGGCGCGGTCCCGCGGCCCGCCGCCAGCTTCGCGACGGGCGACGTCCGGCGCCGCGCGATCGCGGACCGGCTCGCCGAGTTCGAGGCGCGCGTGCGGGGCATGGGCCGGGCCTGCGCCGCGCGCAAGGTGCCGCTCGTCGTCCTCCTGCCGCCGCTGAACGTCCGCGACGTGCCGTCGAAGTGGCTCCTGCCCAAGGCGGGCTGGTTCCGCGCGGGCTGGCGGCGCTATCTCTCCGGAGACTGCCCGGGCGCGCGCGCCGCGTGGGCGCGCCCGCCCGCGGGCGTGCCGCAGGAGGCGTCGCTGGCCGACTTCTTCGCGGGCCGCTGCCTCGAGGCCGAGGGGCGCGGCGCCGACGCGCGCGAGTCCTACGAGCGCGCGCTGGCGGAGGACGAGCCGCTGCTCGGCCGCTGCGGGACGGACTGCCGCGCGGCCCTGCGGCGCGCCGGAGGAGAGCCGGGCGTCTTCCTCGCCGACGGCGACGCGGAGTTCCGGCGCTACGCGGCGCCGGACCTGCCGGGCTTCGACGAGTTCAGCGACGCCGTGCATTGGCGCAAGGCGATGCATCCGCTCATCACCCGCGCTCTCGCCGCCGCCCTGCGGCGCGCGTCCGTCGGCGGGCTGACGATGGAGGAGCCTCCGCTCCCGCCCCGCCCGGCTCCCGAGCGCGTCGAGGACGAATGGACGGCGCTCCTGCGCGCGGGGGTCGCCGAGCTCCGTCCCGACGCCGGCGCCCTTTCCGCGGGGACTCTCGCGGCGCTCGAGTACGCCGCGCGCCGCCGCCGCGAGCCGCTGGGCTCCGCGGCGGAGCTCGAGCTCCTCGAGACGGACTCGAACAAGAAGGGCCGCGCCTGGGGCATGCCCGCCCTCCTCGTCCCGCGAGGGCCCTATCACTGGGCCCTGGCCGACGTCCTGCTGGTCTTGGGGCGCGTCGACGAGGCGGGGGCTTCTTTCGAGGCCGCGGCCCGCGCCGGCGCCCGCGGCGAGCTCTTCGCTTCCGATCGCTCGGACTACTACCGGCGCTCCGGCGACGCCGTCCGCGCGCGGAAGGAGGAGTCGGCCTCGCGCCGCGCGGGGATGGTCGCCGCGGCCGGCGACGGCCGGCGTCAGGATTATTACGCGCTGGCGCGCGCCGACCCCGCGGCCGCGCGCCGCTTCGCCGCGGACTTCGCGCACAAGTCGGCCCAGGACGCCGGGGCGCGCGAGAAAGCGGCGCGCATGTACGAGTGGCTCGGCGACACGGAGACGGCGCGCGGCGTCTGGTGCCGGCCGCCGGTCCCGAACGCCGCGGCCGGGCTGGGCTGCGCGCGGACGAGCCTCGCGCTCGGAGACCGCGAGGGCGCGGCCGCCGCGGCGCGCGCGGCGCTGGCGGCGGCCGGCCCGGGAGAACGGGCCGAGGCCGCGCGGATCCTTCAGGACGCGGGCCGCGCGGAGGAGGCGCTGGCCGCGCTCGAGGCGGCGTCGCGCGCCGCGCCGGACGACGCCTCGCTCGCGCTCGACTGGGGCGTGGCGCTCTTCCTCGCGGGCCGCGCGCCGCGGGCCGCCGAGGTGCTGGCCCGCGCCGCGAGCCTCGAGCCGGAGCCGGGCGACGCGGCCTTGAGCCTCGCCGCCGCGCTCGACTCCCTCGGGCGCGGAGCCGAGGCCGAGAAGGTCCTGCGCGACGCGCGCGCCCGCGCGCGCGGCGGCGCGATCGCCCGCTTCGACGCGGCGCTCGCCGAGCGCGCGAAATAATTTAACACAGAGACACAAAGACACGAGGAACGAAAAAGTTAAACGCCGTTGCTTTTCTCCGCCGTTCTTTGTGTCTCCGTGTCTTTGTGGTTGATCGCCGTTCTCCGTCATTCGGCGGTCGTTGAAATTCGCTATCCTCTCACGCGATGAACATCCTCGTCCTGAACTGCGGCTCTTCTTCAATAAAATTTCAGGTCATCGCTACTGACCAAGCGCGCATCGACGCCGACGCCGACCGCTGCCTCGCCAAGGGGATCGTCGAGCGCATCGGCAGCCTCGCGCTCGTGACGTTCTCGGCCGCGGGCGGGACGACCTTGCGCGAGGACGTGCCGCTGCGCGACGCGCGCGCGGCGATCGACCGCATCGTGCGCTGGGCGATCTCCGCGGGCGCGGGAATCGAGGGCGTGCATTCGACGGCGGACATCCACGCGGTCGGCCACCGCGTCGTGCACGGCGGCGAGCGCTTCCGCGACTCGACGCTGATCGACGCGGACGTGCTCGCGGGCATCGAGGAGTGCGTGGAGCTGGCGCCCCTGCACAACCCCGCGAACCTCAAGGGCATCCGCGCCGCGCAGGAGGTCTTCGGCCGCGGCGTGCCGCAGGCGGCGGTGTTCGACACCTCGTTCCACGCGACGATGCCGGAGACCGCGTACCTGTACGGCATCCCGTACCACTTCTACCGCCGCCACAAGATCCGCCGCTACGGCTTCCACGGCACCTCGCACCGCTACCTCGCCTACCGCTACCGCCGCATGCTCGGCGTGACGAAGGACAAGGTCAACATCATCACCATGCACCTGGGCAACGGCTGCTCCGCCTGCGCGATCAAGCGCGGCGAGTCGGTCAACACCTCGATGGGATTCACGCCGCTCGAGGGCATGGTCATGGGCACGCGCGCCGGCGACGTCGACGTCTCGGTCGTCGAGTTCCTCGCCCACAAGGAAGGGCTCGGCATCCACGAGATCATGACCATCCTCAACAAGGAGTCCGGCCTGCTCGGCCTCTCCGGGATGACGAGCGACATGCGCGAGCTGCTGGCCGAGGAGAGCGAGAGCGGCGACCGCCGCGCGCGGCTGGCGATCGACATCTTCTGCGCGCGCGCGCGCCGCTACCTCGCCGCGTACTCGGCCGAGATCGGCGGCGCGGAGGCGGTCGTCTTCTCCGGCGGCATCGGCGAGAACTCGGCCGCGATCCGCCGCCGCGTCTGCGCGGGGCTCGACTGCATCGGCCTCAAGCTCGACGACAAGCGCAACGCGGGCCTCAAGCCCGGCGCGGCGGGGGCGATCTCGACGCCCTCGTCGCGGCTCAAGGCCTACGTGATCCCGACCGACGAGGAGCTTCTGATCGCGCGCGACACCTACCGCGCGGTCACCGGACGTCCGACTCCCGGCGCGAAGCGCCGCGCCTAGCGTTCGCGCGGCCGCGCGCGTCGTCGGCTACGCGCGGCTGCGCGCGTGACGACGGAGGCTGGCGATGAACTGAGGCACGTCGAAGGGCTTGGAGAAGAGCTCGACGACGTTCTTCTCCTCGCGGAGCATCGCGACGGTCGAGGAGTCCATCCGGCGGCCCGTGATGATGGAGACCGGGATCGTCCCGTGGCCCGAGGCGTGCATGGCGCGGAGGAATTCGTATCCGCTCTGGCCGGGCATCATCAGGTCCAGGACGATCAAGCTCGGCGGCTCGGTCTCGATCTTCGCGGCCGCGTCGCGGCCGTTGTAAGCGGTCACGGCCCTGAAGCCGGCCTTGATCGCGTGATACTTGATGATCTCGCAGATGTCCGCCTCGTCGTCGACGATCATGATCAGGGGCGGCGGCGAACCGGCGGGCGTTCGCGCGGCGGGAAGGGGCTGCGGAGCGTTCCGCGTCGGCGGAGGCAGCGCGGGCGGCGGACGTTTCGGCGCCGGCGGCGCGGGCGGCGACGGCGCGGGACGCGGCGGCGGAGGCGGCGCGTGCGGCGGAGGCAGCGCGTGCGGCGGAGGCGGCGCGTGCGGCGCGGCCGCGGCGGTCGGCCCGGGAAGATCCTCCTCGATCAAGCCCGCCAGTCCGAAGGCCGCCTCGATCTCGGGGAAAGCGATGGCCGGCTTCCACTCGCCGCCGCCGTCGAGGCGGACCACGCTCTCGGCGCCGAAGCCGGGCCGGCTCAGCAGTTCAGGGACCCCGAAGGGCCCGAGAGCGTCTTCGCCGTCGAGGATGTAGTACAGCATGCTCGGCGATATTGAGCATAACTCGAGAACCGCGTATTCGCAAGACCTATCGTCTTGCGCGTATTCATAATGCGAGGACGCCCCGGTCTGGCGGCGCGAACGCCCCTCGAAGCGGCCGCGGCGTCACTCCTTCGGGACGAGGACGATCTCGATGCGCCGGTTCTGCGCGCGGCCCTCGGGCGTGTCGTTCGCCGCGATCGGATGGTACTCGCCGAAACCGGCCGCGACGAGGCGCGTCGGGTCGACTTTGTCGTTGTCCTGCAGGTAGCGCGCGACGGAGGTCGCGCGCGCCGTCGAGAGCTCCCAGTTCGTCGCGTACTTCGAGCGCAGGTCGCCGGCGATCGGCACGTTGTCGGTGTGGCCCTCGATATTGATGGCCTTGCCGGCGACGCCCTTCAGCACTTCGCCGACCTTGTCGAGGACCTTCCGGCCGTCGCCCTTGATCTCGGCCTTGCCGGAGTCGAAGAGGATCTTGTCGACCATGTTGACGGTGAGCTTGCCCTTGAGCGAGGTGATCTGGATCTGTCCCGCCGCGATCTCGGACTTGAGGCCCGCGGTCAGGTCCTCGTAGGACTTCTTCGTCTTCTCGATCTCGGCGGCGGCGGCGGCCTCGGCGGCGGCCTTCGCCGCGTTCGCGTCGTCGAGCTTCTTCTGCAGGTCGTCGATCTGCGCGGCCTGGTCGTTGTTCTTGGCCGCGAGCGCGTCGCGGTCCTTGATCAACGCGGAGACCTTCTCGGCGAGCTTGCTCTTGTTGGCGTCGAGAGACTGCTGGAGGTCCTTGTTGGAGATCTGCAGGGACGCGAGCGTGTCGCCGGAGGCCTTGAGCTTGGACGTGAGGTCCGTGACCTCGGCCGTGCTCGACGACTTGTACGCGTCGAACGCCGACTGGATGTCGTCGCCGCGCTTCTTCTGCTCGAGCGCCTCGGACTGCTGGGCCTTGTACTTCGAGGCCGTCACGCAGGCGGCGGCGGGAAGGACGAGGAGGAGGAAGACGTAGCGTTTCATGAGTGTCTCCAGGTTGCGGCGATGCGGCATTCTACAAAGTTCATTCGCCGGGTCGCGGCGCCTTCGAGAAGCACGGCTGCGCGCCGCACTTCCGGCTGCTCCCGAAGCCGAGCCAGAAGACGGCCTTTTGGCCGTTCTCGAGATGGACCGTGAAGAAGTCGCTGAACTGCACGAAATTCGAGTTGACCAGCGCCTCCTTGAACGGCGCTCGCTCGTCGCCGCCGAAAGTCTTGCCGACCCAGTCCATGAAGACGTCGAGGTCCGTCTGCGCGACGATCTTCGCTTTCTCGTAATTCGCCGGATACCACTGGTCCGTTCCCGAGAACTCGCTCCAGGCGTCGGAGGAATGGATCGGCTTCAGTCCTCCGTTCGCGCCCAGGACGCCGAGCGAGAGCGTCGTCTTCACGTCGAGGCGCTTCACGGCGGAGAACCACAGGGTCTGCCCCAGAAATTGGAGCCCGCGGTGCGCCTTCAGGAAGGCCTGAGCCTCGGCGACCGCCTCGGGCCGCCAGGCGTCGATCGCGTAGATGAACTCGGTCGAGGACTGCTGGCCCTGCTGGCCGGAGCACCAGCTGAGGGCGTAGAGGTTCAGGTGAGGGTAGAGATTCCAATCCGAGATCATCTGATGGCTCGCGGCGATGAACTGGTCGCAGGTCAGGTCCTTGCTCGTGAAGGTGCCGGTGAAGGCGTAGAAATTTCCGGCGATCGGCGCCAGCGCGACGGGCCCGCGGCCGGCGACGACGGCGTCCGCCGGAGAGAACTGCGCGGCCGAGACCCGGTCGCCGCTTCTCTCGATGCGCTCCTGGTAGCCGTACGCCGCGGGGGACAGCGCGAGGAGGCCGGCGATCAGCGCGAGATTCTTCATGGAGGCTCCCGGACGCCCCGCGATCAGTCCGCCGCGGACGGCGTCCGCCGCCATAGTAGCAAAGCCGCGCGGCGAGAACGCGCCTCGGAGCTCCTAGCGCGCGACGATCCCGCCGTAGAACCGGCCGAAGGCCTGGGCCAGCATCAGCGCCATGAGCAGAGCTCCGAGGCCGGCCGCGAGGACGTGCTTGGTCCGGCGCAGCTCGAAGGTCCCGACGCGGCACAGCAGCAGGTAGGCGACGGCGAGGTTGAACGCGCCCCAGAGCACGTTCACCGCGGACGAGGACAGCCCCTCGCCCGGAGGGGAAGCGAAAGGGCTTTGGAACGGATGCCCCGTGATCCCGCTCACGAAATGGGGGACGAAATTGGCGAGGAAGGCGCCGCCGAAGAAGTAAGAGACGTAGTGGTTCCAGCGCATGGATCGCTCCGCTACTGCGACTGCACCGCGGGGATGGGCGAGACCGCGGGGACGGCGGCGGCGGGCTCGCTCGCGTGCTGTTCCGCCTTGCCGGGCGCGGCGGCCAGCGGCGCGCCTTCCGCTCGGGACTGCGCGTAGGCGATGGTGCTGTCGCCGAAGCTCACGGCCGTCTCCATCTCGGAGTAGGCGATGCGGAAGTAGCCGCTCTCGCCCCAGCCCGTGCCCCAGCTGTTCTTGACGATGAAGTACTGCCCGTCGTCGTCGTAGCCGACGATGAGGACGGCGTGCCCGCCCAGCGGCTTGCCCTTGACGTACGAGTAGATCCCGGACTTGTAGTACATGAAGTCCTCGTACACGAAGAAGGCGGTCGGCAGCGGGCCGTACGTCGTCAGGGCGGTCTTGATGGAGACGAGGTCCTGCTTGACGGAGTTCCAGGCGCCGATCTTGTAGGCGTGGTCCTTCCAGCCGGCGGCGGCTGCTGCGCAGCTGCCGTCGGCGGCGGTGTACGGGTAGTCCGCGGCCGGAGGCAGGCCCGTGCTCTGGAGGTAGTCCGCGTTGAGGATGCCGCCGTCGCAGGAGCCCTTGCCGCCGCAGGAGATCAGCACTTGCTCGGACAGGCTCACGTCGCCCGAGTTCTTCTGCGTGATCTTCACGTAGGACTCGAGCGCCTGCGTCATCGCGAAGGCCCAGCAGGAGCCGCAGGTCTTCTGGTCGCGGACGCCGCTGACCCCGTCGTGCTCGCGCCAGTCGAAGCTCTTCGGAAGGATGGCCTCGGCGGCCTCGGTCGGCGCGGGGAGAGGCGGAGCCGTCATGGGCGCGAACGACAGGCCCAGGCGCATGCGCCGCTGATTCAGCGTGAGCCGCGACATCGGCGTCTCCGCGGCGACCCACTTGGCCTCGCGGGTCTTGATCAAAGCCTGGAGCGCGGCGACCTCGGCGCTCAGATCCTTGCCGGAGGGCTGCTCCTCGGCGCGGGCCGGCGCGAAAGCGGCGAGCGCCAGAACGGACAGCGCCGCGGCCCGTAAGCGTTTCTTGTTCATCCACTCCTCCAATTCGCGCGGGACGACGACGCGCTATTATACAATGCGTCAGGCGGCGCTGCCCCGTCGGAGGAGCGACATGAAGAGAATCCTGCTGGCGTCGTTGGCGGCGGCCTGCGCGGCCGCGGCTTGGGCCGGAGCGGCGCCGGACGCCGCGCCGACGGCGGAGGCGAAGCCCGCGGCCGCGGCGGCGGACTCCGCCAAGGCCGAGATCGCCGTCGGGGAGATCTTCTCGCTCTCGCTGCCGTGCAATCCGACGACGGGCTTCAATTGGGAGCTCAAGAGCATCGATCGCAAGATCGCGGTCCCGGACGGGCCGATCGATTTCCAGAAGAGCCCGGCCTCGCCCGGGCTGATCGGGGCCGGCGGGACCTGCGTCCTGCCGATCAAGGGCGTGAAGCCCGGCCGGACCAAGGCGGTCCTCGTGTACCGGCGCTCCTGGGAGAAGGGCGCGCCGGCCAAGACCTTCACGGCCCGCATCAAGGTCCTTCCCAAGAAGACGCCCTGAGAACGGCGCTCAGCGCCAAAGCTCGGACGCGAGCGCCCGGTATTCCGCGCGCACGTCCTTGCCGGTGACCTCGCGCCAGGCCTCGGCGTCGTCGCCGGTGCGGGCGAACGCGTCGAGCAGCGCGGGGATTCGCGCGGCGCCGTCGCGCGGCGGTCCGAGCAGCCGCTGCATCAGCAAGTCCGAAAGAAGATAGTTCAAATACACGCTCTTCGGGTCGTAGAACGTCCGCGGAGAGCCGAGGGTCTCGAATTCGGGGGGCGGCGCGGCGTGGTTCTTGCGCCAGGCCGCGACGCGCCGAGCCGACAGCGCTCGGAGGTCGTCGCTCCATGAGCTCGCGACGTAGACGGCCAAGCCCTCGTCGACGTAGCGCGGCACTCGGACGTCGCGGTCGTAGCGCGCGCGCAGATAGCCGGCGATCCAGGCGTGAACGGTCTCGTGCAGGGCGATGGAGACGGTCTCGGCCTCGGTCGCGCGGTGAGCCTTCTCTTCGCAGTAGATCACCATGCCCGCCCCGCCCGTCGAATGCGGGACTTCGCCCGTCTTCCGGCTCGTCAATTGCGTGGCGTCGTAGAAGCGCACGAGAGCCGGTATCCGCGCGAAGAGAAAGAAGCGCACCGGCGGCGGCTCGCGGAAGATCTCGCGCCCGATCTCGGCGATGCGGGGGAGCGCGTCGAGGACGGGGGCGGTGAGCGGGGTCTTCGCGTCGGCGTACGCGTCGATGACGGAGCGGTCGAGGCCCGGGACGTCGATCGCCGGCGGCTTCGCGGCCGAGTACTCCGCGATCTTCGCCAGCAGCTCGCCGGGCTGAGGCCGGCCGCCGCCCGCGCGGAACCCCGCCCGCGCGGCTTTTTCCAATTGGGGCCGAGCGTCTTCTGGGCGGTGCAGCCTCCAGTCGGCCCAGCCCGCGAGATACGAGGCCTGGCCGCTGGGCGCGACGCCGTCGCGCGCGAGCTCGTCGTAGAGGCGCAGGCCCTCGAGCCAGCGGTCGGCCCAGATCGCCTCGCGCAGTCCGCGCTCCCGCTCGTAGTCCTGAGCGGCGGCCGCCGTCGCGCCGATCAGCAGGGACAGCAAGGCCGCGCTCGTCGTCCGCACGATCGTACGTTAACTTTTTTCGCAGCGCCGATGCGGCGGGGTCCTTGACTCCTGCGGCGGACGCGCTACACTTCCACCATGAAGCGCCGCGCGGACGGCCCTTGAAGACTTCCTGGGAAGGCTGGGAGAGCTACGAGAAGCGCCGCGAGTCGGAGCCGTTCGTCCTCGCGCCGCAGCCGATCGCCTCTCCGGGGACCTTGAAGCGCCTGGCGCGCTGCCTGCGCGAGCGTTTCCCGGGCGAAGTCGTCGGGTTCCGGCTCGAGGGCGGGCTGGAGCGGGCGGGCGGCGCGGAGCCCCGCTTCCGGCCTTACGCGCTGCGGCTCGTCGCGGACGAGGAGCGGCTGGATCCTTTCTTGAAGAGCCTCCTCGACGCCGCTTCTCTCGACCGCGCGTATCCGGAATTCTTCGAGGGCTGTTTTTACTGCCTGCCGCAGAAGACCGCGTACCGGTTCGACGGCCAATTCCATCACGATCCCGGCCCCGGCAAGGATCCCGGGGAGGTGCGCGTCGACCGCGCCCTGTCCGGAGAGATCGATTGGGGCGCGGTCAACCGATTCCTCGCGTCCTTGAAGTACCGCGACGCCGGCGCGAACCGGATCCGACTCCTCGACGGGACTTCGTCTCTCGGAGAGTTCGAGTTCGCGAGCGGCCCGGCGCGGGACTTCCGCGCGGATTCCTTCCTGATCGAGACGGCGCGGGCGCGGAAGTAAGCGCGCGGCCCGGCGGACGCCTCCCGGAAAAGGGAAGCCCGCCGTCGGCAAGCCGACGGCGGGCCGGACCTATGACGACGTCGGGCTCAGAGGCCCTTGAACGGGTCGGACTTGAGGGCGGCGAGCGTCGCGGACGGCGTCGCCTTCGCGGACGCGATCGGCGCGTCCGTCAGCGCCGGCTCTCCGGCCGGCGGCAGGAACCAGCAGCGCGGGCGCAGGCCGACCTTGAAGCCCTGCGACGCGACGCAGGCGCCCACGCGGGCGTCGTTGTCGTCCATGTCGGTCGTGTACGGCTTCGCGCACAGCGAGCCCTGGTAGTACGTGTCGAGGCGGCACTGCGACGCCGGATGGTCGTCGAACATCTGGGTGACGACGGACGGATCCGGGGTGTCGAAGTGCGCCGCCGGATCGCCGCTGAGCTCCGTGAACAGCGCGGTCACCGACATCCCCGCCTGCGCGGAGCGCAGGCAGACGGCCTGGTCCTTCGCGTTCGAGTACGACTGCGCGCAGGCCGCCTTCGCCAGGTCGTTGTCGTCGCCGACCGCCTGAGGCCGGGTGAACGACGCGGACGCCGCGTCGCCGAACATGCGGTGCAGGCACTTCGACACCGCGAAGTAGTCCGCCTCGCCCTCGTTCGACGCCCAGTCCATGCCGCCGAATTTCGGCGCGCCGCCGAGGTGGTGGCCCATCTCGTGGCAGACGACCAGCGCCATGCCGTCCTGCGTGATGGTCTTGTCGCGCGCGAGGCCGCCGTACATGTTGAGCACGTAGTTGTTGCCGTCGCGCTGGGCCGAGGCGTTCACCGTGTCGTCGGTCCAGAGGCGGTTGATGACGAGCACGCCGCCCTTCGCGGCGACGATCGGTCCGTACAGGCCCTGCATGCGGTCCATCACGGCGTTGAACTGATCCTGCGAGATGCCGCCCGAGTCGAGCGCTCCGATCTTGTGCTTGAGGTTGTTCGGAGGCAGGAACGAATCGAACTGCACCGTCTTGGACGAGGCGGTGCGCGACGTCGAGACCACGGCGACGAGCGGCAGCAGCAGGACGGCGACGAGGGACAGCGCGACTTTCTTGGACATGTTGGGGTACCCTCCAGGTACGCCCATACTGACATAAGCCGTTTTTCGAATGCAAGCACAAATAGGTCCTAGGTCCCGGATTAAATATGGGCCCTTTGGCCCCGCGCTCGCGCACGCTCCGGCCGACGCGCGCCGTTGTTGTAGAATGCGGCGTGCTCGAGCTCCTGGAGGTCGTCACCGTCGGCGCGCCGTTCTGCGGCTTCAAGATCCTGACCGGCCTGATCGCCCTGGACGGCGGGCCCGCCGCGCGCGCGCTGGGCCTGGCGCTCGTCGTCCTCGGCTCTCTCGACGCCGCGCTGAACGCGGCGAACCTGGGCTTTCTGCTCGCCTCGGGCCGCCGCGCGGCGGCCGACTGCTCGCTCGCGGCGCTGGCCGTGCGCCTGGGTGCTGCGCGCGGGCTCGAGCGCGACAGGCTGCGCGAGCTCGGCGACTCGCTCGATCTGATGCTCTCCTTTATTCTGGTCGCCGCCGTGATCGGAGCCGGGCTGCTGCCGCGCCTCCCAGGCTGGGGCCGCGCGGCCTGGAACGTCTGCGTGATCCTCAACGTCCTCGGCGCGGGGCTGGCGCGGCTGGGGGCCTCCGTGAACGCCGTGGCGCGCGGGGACCGCCGCCGCGCGGTCTAGCGGCTTCTCTTCGCAATAAATTCTCCGCCAAGAACGGCGTCATTCGGGAGAAATGCCTATACTTAATAAGGAAAGGCATTTGCGAGGCCCCGACTGCTCAAACCGCTGAATCGATGGACCGCTCCGGCCGCCGTCGCGGCGCTGCTCCTCTGCGCCGCGGCGACCGCGCACGCTCTGCCCGTGGTCATCTCGTATCCCGTCACCATCTCGAACGGGCAGCCCATCGCGGGAACCTACCAGCAGGCGATCACCTGGGATCCGATTCTGTTCTCGCCGTACGAGGCCGCGGACCTGGGCAACATCCGCTTCTGCGCCGACGCGGCATGCGCCACGCCGCTGAACGGCTGGCTTGAGTCGTGCTCGCCGACCTGCGCGCCGAGCGCGAGCAGCGCCACGGCCTGGGTCGAGCTGACCGGCGTCGTCGTTCCCGCCTCGGGCGTCTCCACCATCTACATGGGCTTCATGACGACGAACACGGAGTTCGACGCCAACTATTGGGGCCGGTCCATCGACATCGCGCCGGGCTACGACAACGGCTCGAACGTGTTCCTGTACTACAACAACGGCCAGAGCACCGCCAACTTCACCGTGGCCAACGGCCTCGCCGGCGCGCTCGCCGACACCGTGCAGGTCAATCCTCTGGGCGTGTCGACGAACGTGATCACGGTCACCGGCTCGGGGGTCGTGACCAACTCGCAGGAGACAGTCGCCTGGTACAACAACGCGATCGGCGGCGACAACCTGGTCATGGAAGGCTGGATCAACATCGGCTTCAACAACAACCCCGTGACCTACAACCAGAACTGCATGTTCGCCTATCGCGGAGCGAGCGCGAGCGCAGCCACGCTCACGAACTACATCGACGGCATCGGCTGGTCCGGCACCTTCCTCGGCATCGCCTACGAGGCCGCGCCGCCGCCGGCGGGGGGGACCAACACCTACCTCGGCACCGGCGGAGGCGGGCGCCAGAACGGTTGGTTCTGGTCGTACACCACGCTCTCCGGCACGGCGATGACGGCGAGCGTGTGGAACCAGCAGCCCGAGTTGGGCGGCGTGCAGGCCTCGACGATCACGGTCTCCAACGCCCTCATCTCCAGCGCCAATCAATACATGGGGCTGGCGGTCTGGGCCGGCGCCAACGCCCCCGCGTATTTCTACCAATGGCGCGCGCGCACCTTCCCGCCCGCCGGCGTCCCGTCCACGGCGACGGTCTCCGTTCCGCCCGTCAACTGCTACGGCGAGATCGTCACCAACCAGTCCGCGACGCAGGCGACGCCCGTCCCGTTCCAGCAGCAGCTCACCTACTACCCGACGACCTACGCCCTGCTTGAGCGTCCCAACCTGGGCAATACGCGCTTCTGCGCGGACAGCACCTGCGCGGTCCCGCTCTACGCCTGGCTGGAAGGCTGCAACGGCGCGGGCAACGGCGCCTGCTCCCCGGCGGCCTCGTCGGCGACGGTCTGGATCAACCTTCCGGCCGCGATCCCCGCCGGCGGCTCGCAGACGATCTACCAGTGCTTCGTGTCGACGACGGTCAGCTTCGACGGCGTCTATTGGGGCGAGTCGACCGACATCGCGGCCGGGCAGGACAACGGCGTCTTTGTCTTTCCGTACTACAACAACGGCCAGTCCTTCGCCGAGCTCTCGCCCCCGCTCAACGGCGCGCTGACGGCGCCGAACGCGGCCAACCCGTACGGCCCCGTCACTCCGGTCATCACGCTCACTCCGACAGCGGTCGTCGCGACCGGGCAGGCGGTGGCCTGGTCCACCGCCGCCGTCCTGGGCGACAACATGATCATCGAAGGCTGGGTCAACCGCAACGCGAACCGCGCCGCGATGCTCGCCGTGCGCGGCAATAACTCCGCGACGACGACCGACTATCTGCTCGGCGAGGGCTTCAACGGGGCCAACGCCGCGACCGTCGAATACGAGAACGCGAACGTCGGCACCTTGCTCGGCTCCAACGGCGCGTACCCGGCGGCGGGCTGGTATTGGTCCTACGGCGTCGTCACCGGCTCCCAGCTGAACAACGCGATCTTCAGCAAGCAGCCCGAGTTCGGCGGCGCCCAGATCGCGACGACGACGGTCGCGAACGCCGCGCTGCCCAACACCGACCAGTACGTCGGCATCGCCGCCGCCGCCAACGCGCTCACCGCGGCGCGCTTCTACGAGTGGCGCGTGCGCAACTACTACTCCGGCGGCACGAGCGTCGTCGTCGACACGATCGCGCCGACGGCCGTGGCCAATCTGGCGGCCGCCGACCTCGGCGTGTCCAGCGCCGCGCTGAGCTGGTCCGCGCCCTCGGACCAGAACTACGACCCGATCAACGGCCTCTACGCGATCCAGTACGCGAGCTACACCGCCGGCGTCGTCTGGTCCACCGCGAACGCCCAGGTGCTGATCTCGACCACCGGCGTGACGCCGGCGGCGGCGCAGAGCACCGTGATCACGGGCCTGCTGACGAACACGTCGTATTACTTCAGCCTCTGGACCCAGGATCAGGGCCTCGTTTGGTCGGCGCTCTCCAACGGGGCCACGACCGTCACGCTGGCCAACCCGATCTCAGCCGCGACCGGAAAGCTCGTATCAATCACGGCCAGCAGCGCGACCGTGGGCTGGGCCGCTCTGCCCGCGGCGCCGTCGAGCTCCACGTGCGAGGGCTACGAGCTCGACGCCTCGTCCACGAACTTCGCCAGCGGCACGATCTACTCCTCGACGACCTTCAGCGACCTCGCCTCGACGCTCGCCGTCGCCGGCCTCAACACCGGGACGACCATGTACTTCCGCGTCGCGACCTTGAACTGGAGCGGCGCGCGGAACTACGTCTCCCTGTCCTCCGCGAACGTCGAGATCTCGACGTCGATAATCACGATCATCATGGGCCTCGACGCGACGGTCCAGCTGTCGACGGTGTCGGTCAGCTCCGTGGTGGTCACGAACACGGGCAACGTCCCCGTGACGCTCGTGGTGTCGGGCTCGACGATCACGGCCGGTTGTCCGTGGGTTCTGTCGGTGGCGGCGGGGATCGAAAAGCCCGTGCTGCAGGGCGAGTGGAACGCGGCCCAGCCGGCGGCGGCGAGCTTCGCGACGGCGATCACGAGCGCGCCGGTCTCGTCGGTGACCGGAGGGAATTACGCCGGCGGGCAGAGCGGGCAGGCGGTGCCCCCCGGCGGAAGCATCACCATGTGGTTCAAGTTCTCGGCTCCGACCGCCACCGCCGCCGCCAACACCCCGGAACTAATCCAGGTCGTCTACCAAGCCGTCTATCCCTGAACGCGCGCGGGAGCCGCGCGGCTTACTGAGGCGGCGCCTCGCTACTTCGTCGGCGCCAGCAGGTCGGCGACGCTCAAGTCGCGCAGCGCCTGGCGGCGAGCGGCGGCGATGGAGGCGATCAGGTCCCGAAGCTTGTCCGTCTCGCACCATTTCTCGTCGGGCTTCACGAGGAGCGTGTCTTCCGCCGCCGCCAGGATCTCCTCGACGCGCAGCGCGTCCAGGGGCTTGGCGGGGATGAGGCCGCGGCCGTCCTCACCGGCCTTGATCAGCACGCGGCGCTCGATCAGAAGCTCCGCGATGCGCTTCCACATGAAGGCGGGGATGCCGATCGCGATCGCGAGCTCCTCGCCGCTCACGGGCTCCGCGCCCGAAAGGAAGGCGCGTCCAGCCTCCAGAACGAGCCCCAGCGCCGCCCAAGCCGGCTGGATGAACGGCGCTCCGCGGCGCCGCCTCTCCTCGGCCCAGAGCCGCGGCAGGCACTGGAGCGTGTAGGCCGTCTCCGCGCCGATGAGCACCGTCGCCCAGCCCACCCAGATCCAGACGACGAAGATGGGCAGCAGCCCCAGCGTCCCGTACAGCTTGCCGTAGCCGACGGCGTAGAGCAGATAGAGCTTGAAGCCGTATTTCGCGGCCTGCCAGGCGAGCGAGCCGACGAGCGCGCCCGCGAGCGCGGCCGTCGTCCGGATCGGCACGGAGGGGACGAGCTTGTAGATCAGGAAAAAAGCGGCCAGGGGGATGAGGAGGTCGGCCAAGAACTCCAACGGGATCGGCGCCAGGATGCTCCTGCCGGTGTAAATCCCGAGAACGATCAGAAGCGGGCCCAAAGTGATCAGGCTCCAGTACAGGCCGATGCGCTGGACCAATCCGCTCTGGCTGACGTTCCAGATCGCGTTCATGCTGTACTCGATCTCCAGCGCGAGAAATATCGCCGTGATGACGAGCCCGAGCAGGGACAGGATGTTGACGCCGCTGGCGCGCAGCGAGTTGTCGACGTCGTCGAGGATCTCCTGGATCTTGTCGCTGAGCTTGAACGTCGCGGCCGCGGCCGCCGGCCGCGCGCCCGGGGCCGCGGCGTCGCCGGCGGCCGGAGCGGGGATCTTGATGATGATCTCGTCGACGTTGAGCTGGTGCAGGATCAGCCGGGTCACGTCGCGGCTCATGAGCTCCGACGCCCCGAAGGAGCGGATGAAGAACAGGGCGAGGACGAGCGCCGGCACGATCGACAGGATGGTCTGGAATCCCAGGGCCGCCGCCTTCTCCAGGCAGCGATTCCGGTTGAATTCCTTGACGACGAGATAGACGAACCGGATCGTGGTGGCGGCCCACGAGGGGATTCCGAACGCGGAGGCCTTTTGCCCGAAGAGATCGTCCCAGAAAGCGCGGATGCGCCGGTCCATGCGGGGGAGCGTAGCAGGCGGCGCCGTTTCGCGCAATGGAGTCTCGGTCTAAGGGAAAAGGCGGAAAGAAATAAACCACAGAGACACCAAGACACAGAGAACGGAAAGAAAGTAACGGCGTTGTTTCTCTCCGTTTTCTCTGTGTCTTTGTGTCTCTGTGGTTAACTCCGTTCAGCTCGCGGCGGCGACAGGGGCGGGCGCGGGTCCGCGCAACGAGATCAGCGCGAAGCCCGCGGCGGAGACGGCGGCCGCGGCGAGCGCCCAGGCGCGCAGGTCGCCGCGCTCGATCAGGAAGCCGGAGAGGATCGGCGCGAGGATCTGCGCGATCGAGTTCAGCGACTGAGTGAGGCCGAGCACGACGCCCTGCTCGCGCCGGTGGGCGTGGCGCGTGACCAGGCTGGTCAGCGACGGGCGCAGGACGCCGGTGCCGAAGGCGGTCGCGGTGAAGGCGGCGAGCAGAGGCGAGACGGGCTTCACGAGGCAGAGCGCGGCCAGCCCGGCGGCGCCGGACAGGAAGCCGGCGCGCGCGAGCGCGCGCTCGCCGAAGCGCTTGACGAGCCGGCCGAGCAGGCCGCCCTGAATGACGAGGCCGAGCAGGCCCGAGTACGCGTAGAGATAGCCGACCTGCTTGGGGCCGAAGCCGTACGCGCGCTCCGCAAACAGCGCGAAGCCCGAGATGAACAGCGAGAACATGCCGCAGAACAGGAAGAACTCGACCAAGACCGCGCCGAGCTCGGGCCGCGCGAAGTACTCCGCGTACTGCCCCCAGTCGAGAAGGCCCAGGCGCTTGCCGCCGGGGCCCGCGGCCGCGTCGTCGGGATGCGGCGCGGCCTGCGGCAGGAGGAAGTAGGTGCACAGCACGCTGGTGAAGGAGAGCGAGGCCGCGGCCCAGGCGGGATACGAGTAGTCGTACTGGGCGAGAAAGCCCGAGAGCGCGGGGCCGAGCAGGAAGCCCAGGCCGAACGCGATGCCGATCACGCCGAAGGACTTCGCGCGCTCCTCCGGCGCGGTCACGTCGGCGATGTAGGCTTGAGCGAGCGAAAGATTGCCCGCGGTGATGCCGTCCAAGAAGCGCGAGAAGAAAATCCAGGCCAGCGAGCGCGCGCCGCCGAGGATCAAGAACCCGACGAACGTGCCCAGCTGGCTGACGATGAGCCACGGGCGGCGGCCGTGGCGGTCGGACAGCTTCCCGAGCACGGGCCCGGCGAGGAGCTGACAGAGCGCGTACGTCGTGACGAGAAAGCCGACGACCTGCGGCGTCGCGCCGTAGCGCTCGGCGTAAAAAGGCAGGAGGGGAAGGACGATGGTCATGCCCAGCACGTCCACCGCCACGATCAGGAAGATCGGCAGAAGGGCTTTATTGAATTTAGGGCGCTCCGAGCTCATGCGAAGATGAGCATTCTACAAAACTCGCGTCTCGTCCGCGGTCTCGCGTGAAACCGTTTACATCATTTTGTAACATTAAGAATACCAAGCTTCGCAAAAACTTCTTATTTGCCTCCTAGCTTTTCAGGCCTTTTCGGGCATACTTTATAGCCGATGAACCGCCCCGAAGACGGACGGCTGGACGGTGCCAACCTGCGCGAGGTTTTTGCGCGCTTGGGGGCGTCGGCGGCGTTTTGGGCGGCGCTCCTCGCCGCCCTCGCGGCGGGCGGCCACGGCCTCTTCCATCGCGCTCGCCCTTCCGTGCCTCAGACCGCGTCGCGCTCGGATCCCGTCGTCCGGAAGCCGGAGTCGGTCGGAAAAAAGCCCGCGGCGCGCCCTGACGAGCCCGCGCTCTCCGCTCCGGAGCTGGTGCGCGAGAAATTCCCGACGGTGGCCGCGCGCTTCGGCTCGGCGTTGTCCGACTTCTCCGCCGCGAAGGAGCGCGCGCCCGACGGCCGGCTCGTCGCGGGCTACCGCCCGCGCGAGGAGGAGCCGGGCGTCGCTTTGACGCCGGAGCGCAAGGCGTACGTCGCGCTCGCGCAGCGCGAGTTCGGACGCAGCCTGCCGCGCTTCTTCTACTCCGAGACGGACGGCGGGCTCCAGCTCTCGCGCGACGGCGCCGTGATCGCGATGACGCCGCTGTACGGCGCGGGCCGCGCGCGCGCGCAAGTGGACGACGGCTTCCTCGTCTATCCGGAGGTCGCGCCCGGACTGGACGTCCTGTTCGCGCAGACGCCGGGCGCTTCCGAAAAACTCTACCTCGTGCGCCGGCCGCTCGCCGCGAACGCCCTGCGCTACCGCCTGCTCGCCGGCGGCGACGCGGGCGACGTGCGCCTGGACGGCGCCGCGCTCGCCGTGGTGAGCGCGCGCACCGGCGAGCGCGTGCTCACGCTGACGCCGCCGCAGATCTTCGACAGCGCGGGCCGCCAGGCGTCGGGGCGCTACGCGCTGGAGCGCGCGGACGGCGGGCGGGCCTGGACGCTGACGCTGAGCTACGACGACCGCGGCTTGAGCTACCCGCTGCTGATCGACCCGACCTGGTTCGGCATCCAGGGGATGAACAACGCCCGCGTCCAAGCGACGCTCACGGTGCTGCCCAGCGGCCAAGTCCTCGTCGCCGGCGGCTACAGCGGCGCCGCCGCGCTGAACACCGCCGAGCTCTACGACCCGAACGCCGGGACCTGGACCCTCATCAACACGATGAATTCCGCGCGCTACGCGCACACGGCGACCTTGCTCCTCAACGGCCAGGTCCTCGTCGTCGGCGGCAACAGCGGCACGCCCGCCGCGCCCAACGCGATCGCCAACGCCGAGCTCTACAACCCGGTCACCGGCAACTGGACGCCGACCACCGCGCTGACCGCCGCCGCGATGCAGCACACCGCCACATTGCTGCCCAGCGGCAACGTCCTCGTCGTGGGCGGCAACAGCGGCGCGGCCGCGCTGGCCACCGGCTACGTCTACAATCCGAACACCACGCTGTGGACCGCCGTCGGCAACAACCTGCCCGTCGGCGTCTACAACCACGCCGCGACCGTGATCGCGACCAATCAGGTCCTCATCTCCGGCGGCCAGAACACGGCGGGAACCTCGCAGACCCAGTCCGAGATTTACGACCCGGTCGCGAACACCTTCGCCGCCACGACGGGCGCGATGAACGCCGCGCGCGCCAACCACGTGCTGGTGCGCTACTCGACCGGCACCGTGCTCGCGGCCGGCGGCTTCGCGGGCGGCTTGGCCGTGGCGACGGCCGAGAACTTCAACGCGGCCACGGGCAAATGGACCGTGACCGGCAACATGGTCCACGCGCGCGGCCAAGCCTCCGCCGCGCTCCTGCCCAGCGGCCAGATCGCCGTCGCCGGCGGCTACGGCGGCGGCGCGGCCCTGCTCACCGCCGAGCTCTACACGCCGAGCGTGGGCACCTGGGGCGCCACCGCCACGAGCCTGATGATCGCGCGCGAATCCGCCGCGGGCGCGCTCCTGCCCAGCGCGAAGTTCATGGTCGCCGGCGGCTCCGCCGCGGCGGTCAACTCGAGCGTCGACATCCTCGACCTCGGCGGCGGGGCCTACGTCGCGACCGGCAACATGACCGTGACCCGCTCCGCGCCGACGGCGACGCTGTTGCCGAACGGTCAGGTGCTGATCGCCGGCGGCGGCACCAACACCGCCGAGCTCTACAATCCTGCGACTGGCGCGTTCACCGCCACCGCGGGCAATATGAGCGTCGTGCGCATCGGCCACACGGCATCTATGCTCCCAACCGGCCAGGTCCTGATCACCGGCGGCGGCCCGAGCTTCGCAGCAGGGGCCTCTTATGCGTCTTGCGAGCTCTATAATCCTGCCACTCAAACGTTCGCTCTCACGGGCCCGATGAACACCGGCCGCACGGTCCATACCTCGACCCTGCTTAACAGCGGCAAGGTTCTGGTGACAGGCGGCTCGACCAACTCGAACGGAAGCGTCGTGACTCCCACGGCCGAACTCTACGACCCGAACACCGCCGTTTGGACGCCGACGTCACCCCTGAACACGGCGCGCATCAACCACTCGGCCGCGATCCTCATCAACGGCAACGCGCTCATCGTCGGCGGACAGGCCGCGTTCGGCGGGGCTGGCCTGAACACCGCGGAACTCTACGTCTCGACGGCCGGCACCTTCCAGTACACGACCAATAACCTGAGCATCGCGCGCGGAAACCTCGAGAGCTTGCTGCTGGGGAACGGCAGCGTGATCGCGATCGGCGGCAGCCAGACCGGCGCGCTCAACAACGCGACGGCCACCGTCGACATCTACAATCCAGCGACGGGATTGTGGTCTGCGACGGGAGCGATGCCGGTCGCGCTCCAGCAGCCGACCGGCACCTTGCTCCCGAACGGGAAGGTCTACATCGCGGGCGGCATCAGCGGGACCGGGGCCTACCTCAACTCGACGGCGCTGTACGACGTGGCCGCCGGAACATGGACCGTCGGCCCGAACATGACCGTCGCTCGCGTCAACCAGACCGCGACTCTCCTGCAGAACGGACAGATCCTGCAGGCCGGAGGCTTCAACGGCGGCGGGAACCTCCTATCCGCGGAAATCGCATTCTACACCGAATACAAGTTCCAGGGCTTTACGCCGAGCCAGCAGCCCGCGATCGCGACCGTGAACGGGATCGTGCCGCCTGCATCGATCACCCTCCTGCCGGGCAATAGCTACGCGATCACGGGTTCCTCGTTGGCGGGCGTTTCCGACGCGGCCGGCGGCACGCAGGCGTCGGGGAATAACTTGCCCCACATCGTCTTCCGCGGCAACGACACCGGCACGACGCCGCCGCAGGAGCAGTCGGCCGAGTTCGTGGACCTGTCCACGTCCGTGTATCTGCATCCGCTTTCGTCGACGACGATGACGGTGGACATCCCCACGAACATCGGCTACGGCCATTACCAAATGTACGTGATCGCCAACGGCGTGATCTCCACCGGCGTGGCCGTCGGAATTTTCCCGGGCCTGCCGACGCTCGCGCCGACGGCGGCGCCGACGACGTTCTTCCCGCCGCCGAACTCGACGTCGCTCGTCGTCAACTGGGTCCCGACGGGCGAGGTCGGAGTCTCGGGCTATCTGATCGAGGCTTCGACCGCCGCGAACTTCACCGGCAACGACTTCTTCGGGAACACGGCCATTCCGACGTCGACAGGAATCGTCAACGGCGTGCTGTCGAACACGACGTATTACGTGCGCGTCGCGGCGGAGAACATCACCGGCCTGGGCCCGTACTCGGCGTCGCTGGGCTCGACGTCGACGCTGGCGGTCCCGCTGGCGGGCTTCTCGTTCACGAACGTGACCAGCACGAGCATCACGGCCTCGTGGACGGCACTGCCCGCGGCGCCGCAGAGCGCGACGGCGGAGTTCTACCTCCTGCAGGCGACGTCGACAGTCAATCTGCTCCCGCCGCTCTCGTCCTCGCAGACGGCGAACATGGCGAGCAACAAGTTGACGGACTCGGGGCTGTGGGCGAACACGACGTACTACGTCGTGCTGAACTCCGTGAACTGGGACGGCTTGGACGATCCCGTGCTGGTCGGCAGCACGATGACCTTGCCCGTTCCGCCCCAGCCGGTCGTGCCGCCGTTCCCGCTGGTCGGCTCCTCGTCGGTCACGGTGAGCTGGTCGTCGGGCACGGCGGTGCTGGGCTACGACGGACCCTTCACGCTCTACGCGATCCAGGCCTCCACGGCCGCGAACTTCTCGGGCACGGTCACGACGGCGACGTCGAGCGGGCTGTCGGGCTCGGTCCCGGGGCTGTTCCCGAACACGACGTACTTCTTCCAGGTCGGCGTGACCATCGGCGTCTCGACGAAGTCCTACGCGCTCATGGGCTCGACGGCCACGCTGACGCGCCTGCCCAATCCCTCGGTCAGCAGCGTGACCACGAACTCGATCGGCGTCACGTGGGGAAAATTCGCGCTCGCGCCGTCGAGCATGACCGACGAGGGCTTCGAGCTGGACGCGTCCACCGCGCCTAACTTCACGGGCACGGTGATCAGCTCGGTCTCGTTCGCGCCGTCGATCAGCACGCTGACCGTCGGCGGGCTCACCATGCTGACGACGTATTACATGCGCCTGGGCTCCGTGAACTGGGAGTCGGCCACGAACTACATCCTGATCGGGCCGGTGGAGACGGCGGACGTGATCCCCGCGATCGCGAATCTGTTCGCGTCCAGCGGAACGTACGCGGACTCGATCAGCTACCAGTGGACGGCCCAGGGCGTGCTCGGCGGCGCCGGCACGCTCAACAACGGCTTCTACATCATCATGTTCACGACCGACACGGTTTTCGCGCAAGGCTCCGGCTGGACCTCGACCGGGACGATCCCGTCCGACGTTTTCCGCGTGGCCATCGCCACGACCGGCGTCGTCCCGGGCACGGTCCAGTCGTCGACGACGTTCAGCCTCATCGACGGCGACACGTACTACTACCGCGTGTACACCGAGGACAGCTCCGGGTTCTACTCGCCGCTGTCCAACGGCGCCACCGCCTACGCGACGCCGAAGTGGTACCAGCTGGCCGTGGTCCCGGCGTTCGTGTCGGTCGACTTCGCCTTGGCCAGCACCACGACCGTCCTGTCGACGGTCACCGTCACGAACCTGGGCAACATCGGGACCACCGTCCAGCTGAGCCTGACCAACCCCGCGGTGTGGACCGCGACCGCGGGAGTGCCGATCGGCGACTCGTTCCGCCTGACCGGCATCTTCACCAACCCCGAGCCGGCCGCGGCGACCTTCAACACGGTCACCGACTTGATCACGACCAGCACGGTGACGGCGTCGACGACGATCTACGCGATCTCGACGGACCCGGTCGGCGTGCAGGGAGTGAACATCCAGCCGGGACAGACCCGCAATCTCTACCTCCGGATCGAGTTGCCCGCCTACAGCTCGACCGTGAACCCGCAGCAGATATACCTGCAGGGCAATCCCGGGCCGTAGCGCGCCCGAAGGCCGTGCTGCGTCCGGACCTCGCGGCGGGGGGTCAGTTCCGCTCGGCGGTGAATTCGCAGCGGGCGAGACAGCCGCAGGGGTTGGGGCTGCCGCCGTAGAGCGTCTCGGCGCAGGCGAGCTCGGCGGTGCCGGCGTCCTGGCCGCGGCCCAAAGCGTCGGCGACGACGCTGACGAAATCGAAGGAGCCCGAGCCGCAGCGGCCGGGGCAGTCCGCGGAGATCTGGAACGCGTCGCCGGGCTTCAAAGCGATGTCTTCCTCTTGAAGCAGCTGGCCCTGGGCGCCCTTGAAGGTCAGGCGCAGCTTCAGCGCGCGCATGCCCGGAAAGCGCGTGGAGAGGGTGCCGGCGGCCTGGGTCACGGCCTCGGCGTCGCGCGCGCGGCGCACCTTCTCCTCGTTCTTGCTGGGGCCGGCCTTGCGCTTTTTCTTGTGGAAGAATGCCATGGAGGATACGCTAGCAATTTTGGCGTCGGCGCCGGAGCGCCTTATTTCGAGGAGGAGAGCGCGGCGCGCGCGCCGTAGCGGCGCTCGAGCACGGCGGCCAGCCGCGCGACGGCGGGAGCGCGGGACGTCCGGCCCGCCTCGAGCACGCTCATCGCGCCCTTCGCCGCGCGCGGCTCGTCGAGCGCGCGCTGGGCGGACTTCAGCGCGACGAGGGACGGATAGGCGAGCGTGACCTCGTCGCCGAGCGCCTCCTGGTCGGCGGACTTGGAGCGCTTCGCGCAGTCGTCGAGGCTCAGGCACGGCGGCTCGGCGGCGACCGCGCGCAGGAAGTCCCAGTCCGCGGGCGCGTCCGCGACGCGGCCGAGGAGATAGACGATCGTGCCGCGCTCGTTGCGCGCCTCGAGGGGGAGCGACGCGTATTTCTCGCGGAACGCGCGCCTCGCGTCGGGAGAAAGGACGCGGAAGTCGCTGTCGAGCCGCGGGTCGTTGTCGTTCTTCGAGGCCAGGATCGCCTCGAGAGTCCGGAGCTGCGCGAGCGCCTCGGCGGACGGCGGGGAGGCTCCGGCGCCGGCGGGCGGCGAGGTCCGCGACCTCGCCGCCCACCAGCCGAGCACCGCGAGCGCGACGGCGCCCGCGATGTATGCGGACTTCATTTCGTGAAGTCGTCCTGCATCTGCTGCTTCGCGTCCGGATTCGTGATGCGGCCGAGCTGGTCGTCGGCGTAGAGGCCGGCGTCCATCTTGACCTTGTCGGTGCAGTTCGCGCAGTACTTCTGCACGTTCTTGAGCATGATCGTCGAGGAGCCGTAGGAGCCCAGCGGCGTCTCGTCGCAGGCCGGCTCGCCCGCGAGCGGGGCGCCGGTCCAGATGCTCTTCATGTCGTTGCCGTTCGCGTCCAGGAACGGCGTCGGGCAGGTCGCGTGCGGCCAGTTGCCGTTCTGCGACTCGGTGTGGCGCGACTCGTGGAACACCACCATCATGCGCGCGATCTGCGGATGGCTGAACTTGATGTAGTTCTGGGTGATCCACATCTTCGACGGATCCTCGAACGGGATCACGCAGGCCACGGCGTTCGCGCTGCCGCAGTCGTTGAGCCCGATCGCGGTGACGCGGTCGTCGAAGAACTTGTAGTACGTGGCCCCGTCCACCGCGCCGAAGATCTGCTGGTGGAGAGGAGTGGCCTTCCCGCCCTTGATCGTCTTGATGAAGTTCAGGTCGGCGGTCATCTGCGCCTGGATGTCGGCCGGCACGTCCGGATCGAACGTGAAGCCCGACTTGTTCGAGTTCTTCCCCAGAGCCCCGAAGCGCTGGCGCGCCGCGGCCGCCTCTTCCTTGGTGAAGTAGAAGAGGTCCTTCCCCGACTGCTTGACGTGCGGCGCCGGGACGCTCTCCGCCGCGGCCTTGCGCGCCGCCGTGGTATCGAACTTCGGAGCCTCGAGCGCGGCGCCGGGCGCCCCGTCGAAGAAGCTGCCCGACTGCTGTTCGGCCTGCGACGCGACGGCGAACGCCGAGACGCCCAGGGCCAGGAGACCCCAAGCGCGAATGCTGCGAACCATAGCCACCTCCAATTCCGGCTGGACTCGCCGCGACCCCTCGCGGCGTTTGCGACCCGCCCAGTCAAGCATATTGAAGCCGGAAGGCCCAACAAAAAAGAGGGTCTTTGGACCTATATCGGCGGGGGGGTCCCGGGACGCCGCGGCTAGCGGAAGACGGCGCGGCGCTGGATCTCGGCGCGGACCTGCTCGAGCAGGTCGCTGGCGCTGCGCCTCATCGCGCCGCGGAGCAGGAAGCCCGGGGCGGGGAAGTCGGGCTGGGCGAGCAGGCGGTAGCGGACCTCGCAGCCGTCCGGGCCGGGGAGGACGCTCCAGCTCCCGCTGTAGATCCAGAAGTCGGCGCGGCCGACGTCGTCGAAGTCGAGCAGGTCCCCGTCGCGGCGCACCGCGAGCTTCACGTGCAGGCGCTTCGACACGAGGAACATGCGCCCCACGGCCGTCTGCTCGACGACGACCGAGCCGTCCGGCCGCGACTCGACGACGCGGCTGGCCTTCATCGAGGAGACGAAGGTCGGGATTTTCGAGTAGTCGGTGAGCACGGCCCACGCGATGTCGGAGGAGGCGGGGACGACGAAGCGCCCGTCGATCGCGAAAAGGCCGTCGTCCCGGCGGTCCACGCTGACTCGGACGCCCATCGCGTGCGCGCCCGACGCGAACGCCGGGACGGCGAGGAAAAAAAGCAGCGCGCCGGCGCGGACCCGACCCGCGACGACCGGCGCGCTCCTCATATCTCCTCCGTGGTCAGAACTGGAACTGGAACATCATGCGCGGCTCGTACGTCGTGCGGCGGTTCGCGGTGTTGCCCGCGGTGGCGAACACGGTGTCCTCGGCCGTACCCGTCGGGTCGCCGAACACGTAGGCTCCGTCGGTGTGGTCGATGAACAGCGGGTCGTTCACGTAGATGGGCAGGTCCGCGACCAGCTTCATGGTGTGGCCCTTGAAGTGGTACGTGATCGACGGATCGATCTCGTGGATCGGCGCGCCCATGTGAGGATTGACGTCCGACAGACCGGCGACGCCCGGCACGGGCGTGGAGGCGAGGGGGTTCGACACCGCGCCCGTCGTGATGTAGCCGGCTTTTCTGTCCATGGACAGGATCGCGTAGCGCGCCCCGATCTCCCACGGCCCGACCTGGTAGTCGCCCTGAGCGCGAGCCGAGGCGATGTGCAGCTCGCCGAAGGGGTTGGAGTAGCCGCCCCAGTCCACCTCGCCTTCGACCTCGACGGCCTGACCGTTGCCCAGCGGGTGCCGCCAAACGGCGTCGCCGCCGACGTTCCACAGCATGCCGCGCTCGCAGGTCTGAGCGCTGCACGTGGCGCCCGCCGCCGGGTTGTTCGAGCGCTGGAGGTACGGGTTGTAGTTCGTGTTGTCGAGCAGGTTGCCGTCCGCGCTGTGCGACAGCAGGGCCGTGGAGTGGCCGATGCGCGAATCGGTCTCGAAGAGGCCGTTCAGGTAGAAGGCTTTCGTGTCCCGATTGAGGTTGCGGTCGGTCCCCATCACGTGGTAGATGTCCTTGTCCACCCCGTCATTGTACCCGAAGCGCAGGACGAGTTCGGGGACGCCGATCTCCTCGGGGAGGTAGCGCTGGGCGATGTCGCGGCCGCCGTCCGGGAACGTCCCGAGCGTGCCGGTCCAATTGCCCACCGTGTCCATGATCGCCAGGCCGAAGTCGCGGCCGTGGTTGGTCGCCAGGCTCGCGATCGAGCGGTCGCCGAAGTCCTGGTAGCCCTCGTCCTGGAGCACCTCGCGGCCGTAGGGGACGCGGAACTGGCCGAGCTTGACGATCGCGTTGTCGCCGAGAGGCCGCACCGGCACGTCGGCGACGAAGTCCATCAGCTCGTAGCCGCCGGCCTCCGACTGCAGGGTGTTCTGGTTCTCGCCGCCGTACGCGAACTCGATCTGATAGTTGAAGAGATCGCCTTCCTTGCCGTTGAAGCCCATGCGGGCTTCCTTGAGGAACTCGTAGATGCGCTCGTGATCCGCGCCATGCGCGGTCTCCTCCACGACCTGCCCGACGCCGAGCATCTGGCCGCGGCCCCAGATGTCGAGGGCGTTGCCGTTGGCGTTGTAGATGGTGAGGCCTCGGTCGAAGTAATTGTACGGCGCGTCCGCGCGAGCGTAGGAACTAGCCCCCGCGACGAGTGCGGCGGTCATGAGGACCGTCATTATGCGTTTCATCGCAATGTCTCCTTGTATGGTCATGGTCGCGTCCTCACGCTCCGGTCTTCTTCGCCGCGTCCGCGGGCTTCAGAAGCAGGTCGAAACGGATCGTGACGGGATCGCGCACCTTGATCGCACCGAGCATCAACGTCGGGGGCTTGATCCCATAGTCCGACATGTTCAGCGTGCAGCTTCCGCGCGCCTCGGCCTCTCCGGCGCCGAGGCGGAACTCGACGTCCATCGAAACGGTCTTCGTAGTCCCGGCGATCGTGAGCTCGCCGGTGGTCTTCGCGACGACGGCTCCCCCGTCCGACGGCTTGCCGAGCGCGTAGGTCCCGAGCTTGTAGACGACCTCGGGGAACTTGTCCGCGCTCATGGCCTTGAGCATGTTCTTGTCCAGGCCGGACTCGCCGGACTTCAGGCCGGCGACCGGGATATGGACCTCCATCCCCTTGACCTGCGCGGCCTTGATCGCGTCGCTCAGGACCGGGGGCGCGCCGTCGGCGAGCGTGAAGGACATCGCCACGACGGTCGCCGTGCTGTCCCATTTATGGAGGGTCGAGTCGCCGAACACGCGCAGCGAGCCGGACGGCGCGACGGCCAATTGAGCGAAGCCGGGAACGGCGAGCGCGAGAAGCGCCGCGCCGAGCGGGAGTCTGAGCTTCGTGGTCATCGGGATGTTCTCCTGAGCGCGACGTGTGCCGGCGAAATCGTAGTCAGCAACGTTCTTGCCACACTGTCATTGCACGTATTGCGCGAATTACTTCTCAGAGAGGAGCGGCCGATCTCCGGCGCGACCGGAGGGATCCGAGGAACGGATGCGACGCGCGCGCGGTCAAGCGGAGTTGGCTCCTGGGAGGAGACCGCGAGGCCGGCGCTCGTCATCGGCCGCAAGTCCGAAAGTTTCATGACGAAGGATATTCTGCCGCGAAACCGTTTTTTCCGCGATGACGTTGCGCGCCCGCCGACGTGATGAAAGTCAGGCGCCCGGGCTTACATTTCCTAGCCGGGACGCGCGCGGCTCAGCGCTTGTCGGCGACGAGGAGGGCCAGCACCAGCGGCAGGTAGGCGAGCGAGGCGAGGAAGACGCGCCGCGCGTTCGCGGTCTCGAGGCGCAGGGCGGCGGAGAGGCTCGCGAGGAAGAACGCCGCGCCGCAGATCGACGCGCCCGCGAGATAGACCGGACCGGCGAGTCCCAGCGCGTAGGGCGCGGCGGACGCCGCGAGCAGGAGGCCCGAGGTCGCGGCCATCTGCCAGGCCGTCGAGGCGCCGCTCGGATCGACGACGGGGTAGACGCGGTAGCCGCCGCGCGCGTAGTCCTCGCGGTAGAGCCAGGCCAGCGCGAGGAAGTGCGGCATCTGCCACAGGAACTGGATGGCGAACAGCGCCGCGGCGCCCGCGTCGAGCGCGCCGCCGGCCGCGGCCCAGCCGATCACGGGCGGCAGGGCCCCCGGAATCGCGCCGATCCAGGTCGAGAGGGGGGACCAGCGCTTCATCGGCGTGTAGACGAGCAGGTAGCTGGCGAGCGTGAACGCGGTCAGGCCGCAGGACGCCGCGTTGACCTTCCAATAAAGCACTCCCAGCCCCGCGACGCCCCAGACGATCCCGAGAACGCGCGCGACGGCGGGCCGCACGCGTCCGGCCGGGACGGGCCGGCGCTTCGTGCGCTCCATCCGCGCGTCGTAGTCCGCCTCGAGGACTTGGTTCAAGCAGCCGGTCGACGCCGAGGCCAGCGCCACGCCGAGCGCGGTCCACGCCAGCCGCGCCCAGTCGAACGCGCCGCGCGAGGCCAGCGCGAACCCCGCCGCCGCGCAGAGCGCGACGAGCAGCGTGATGCGCGGCTTGGCGAGCGCGAGGTGATCCCTCACGCGGCCTCCGCGCGCCGTGCCGGCGCGGCGCTAGACGGCGACGCCGTAGTCATAAGGGTGCTCGGTGACCGTCGGCGGAGTCCTGAAGTTGCCGTGCGGCGGAGGCGACGCGGCCTTCCACTCGAGCGTCTTGGCCTCCCACGGGTTGTCGCCCGCGGGCTCGCCGTCCTTTAGCGCGCGGTAGATGTTGTACGCGAAGACGAGCACCGACGCGGCCACGACCAGCGACATGCAGCTGATCCACAGCTGGATCGGGTCCATCCACGCCGGGAAGTCGGCGACGCGTCGGCGCATCCCGTGCGTGCCCAGCCAGAACATCGGGATGAACAGCGCGTTGAAGCCGAAGAACATCAGGCCGCACTGGACCTTGGCCAGAGTCTCGTTGAGCCGCTTGCCGCTCATCTTGGGGAACCAGTAGTGGAACGCCGTGAAGGTCGCGAAGATCGCGCCGCCCATGATCGTGTAGTGGAAGTGGGCGACGACGAACCAGGTGTCGTGCAGGTGGAAGTCCGTCGGCGCGTCGGCGAGCGGGATGCCGGTCAGGCCGCCGACGAGGAAGTTCGCGACGATCGCCAGCGCCCAGACCATCGGGGAATCGAGCCGGATCTTCGCGCGCCACAGCGTGCCGAGCGTGGCGAGGAAGACGACGCCCGTGGGGACCGAGATGAGCTCGGTGTTGATCATGAACGGCATTTTCAGCAGGGCCCACATCCCGGACGTGAACATGTGGTGGGCCCAGACGACGAAGCCGAGGATCACGATCCCGATGAGCGCGGCCACGGCGAGCGGATACGCGAACAGAGGCTTGCGCGCGAAGGTGGGCAGGACCTCGAGCAGGACCCCGAACCCCGGCAGGACCATGATGTACACGGCCGGGTGCGAGTAGTACCAGAACAGGTGCTGGTACAGGAGCACGTTGCCGCCGAGCGCGGGATTGAAGAAGCTCGTGTGGAGGACGCGGTCGAAGGTCACCATGATCAGCGAGGCCGCGACCACCGACGTGCCGATGAGCTGGATGACCGCCGTGCACACGATCGCCCAGGAGAAGATCGGTAGCTTCATCCAGGTCAGCCCCTTCGCGCGCATCGTCAGCGCGGTCGCGCAGAAGTTGACGCCGCTGAAGATGGACGAGAAGCCGACCGTGATGAAGGCCAGGATGAACAGCATCTTGCCGATGGAGGCGCCCTGGACGGACAGCGGCGCGTAGGCCGCCCAGCCGAAGTCGAGGCCCCCGAAGAAAGGCGTCGCGAGCAGGAGCAGGACGGCCGGCGGCAGCAGCCAGAAGCTGAGGGCGTTCAAGCGCGGGAAGGCCATGTCGCGCGCGCCGAGCTGCAGCGGCACGACGAAGTTGCCGAAGCTGCCGGCGGTGCCGATGAGCGCCACGACGACCATCGAGATGCCGTGCAAGGTCATCACCGTGTTGTACTGCTGGAGCGTCAGGAACTGCAGGCCGTGATGCGCGAGCTCCAGGCGCATGATCAGCGCCATGATCCCGCCGAACAGGAAGACGATCAGCGCCGCGACGCCGTACTGCGTGCCGATGACCTTGTGGTCGAGGTCGAAGGAGAAGTAGCGCGTCCAGTCGTGCGCCTCGGGCGGCTCCGCGCCGTCGGCGTAGCCGCGCAGGGCTTTGCCTCCGCCGACCAGCGCGAGGAAGCTCAGCAGGGCGGCGAGATAGCCGAGCACGGCCGCGGCCTGGGCGCCGAGCGGCTCGACGAGGAAGTACGAGCCGGCCGCCATGACGGCGAGCCCGACGACGAGCGCGACGATGAATCCTTTCATATCTGTCTCCCTGTCGTCCCGTTCAGAAATCGGACGCCTTCGTGTTGTTCACGAAGTCGTCGTGCTCGTCCACCTCGACGGCGCCCTGCATGTCGGTGTGGCCCCAGCCGCAGAGCTGGTTGCACATGATGGTGTACTTCCCGGTCACCGTCGGCGTGAGGATGAGCGAGACCGCCTTGCCCGGGACCGCGTCCTGCTTGACGCGGAACTCGGGCACCCAGAACGAGTGCACGACGTCCTTCGAGGTCAGCACGATGCGGTGGCGCTTGCCCTTCTCCATGAACAGCTTCGTGCCGTACTGCTTCGTCTCGGGGTAGTAGAACTCCCAGCTGAACTGCTGGGCGTGGACCTCGACGACGATGTCGGCCGACGGGTCGCTGATCAGCGCGCGCAGCTCGTGCGCGCCGAGCGCGGCCAGGCTCAGCGTGAGCGCGAGGCTGACGAGGACCCAGGCGACCTCGACGAAGCGGCCGCGGCTGCGGTCGAACTTGTCGCCCTGCTCCTCGCGCTTGGCCGCGCGGAACATCACCAGGCAGTAGAGCAGGAACGACATCACGAGCGCGTAGATCGAGGTCTCCACGATCAGGAGGCCGTTCCACGCGCCGTCGACGCTCTCCGCCTGGACGCTGGCCTGGAGGGGCATCGTCGGGAAGACCGTGAAGGCCTTGTACATCCCGAAGGCGATGAGGCCGCCGACGACGGCCACGAAGGGGAACACCGACTTGTTCTTCATGAGGAACCGACCTCCAAGAGCCGACGCGCGTCGCGCGCGAGGGCGTCTGCGTCCGAGTCGCTGAGACCGTCGTAGTAGCCTCGGATCGAGCCGTCTTTGTCCACGAGGACGAGCCGCGTGCTATGGATCGCGCGGGCGCCGGCCGCGGCCTTCGCGTCCAGCGACATCGGGAGCTTGAAGCCCGCGTACAGCAGTTCGTAGGTCTGATCGGCGCCGCCGCGCAGGAAGACCCAGCGGTCGTCCGCGCCGTAGGACTTCGCGTACGCGCGCAGGCGCTCGGGGGTGTCGCCGTCCGGGTCCACGGTGACCGTCAGCAGGCCGATCGACGGCGGCAGGACGCGGGCGAGCTTGGCCATGCGCTGGGACAGGAGCGGGCAAGGACCCGCGCAGTTCGTGAAGACGAAGTCCGCGATCCAGACCCGGCCGCGCATGTCGCGGAGCGTGAACGGCGCGTCCTTCGCGGGTCCGACGGCCGTCATCGCGAAGTCGGGGAGGGCGTCGTACGTCGGCAGGCGCCTCTTTCCGCACGCGGCGAGCGCGGCGGCGAGAGCGACGGCGACGACGGCGAGCCTCGGCGTCATGGGCGTCAGAACCTCGCGAAGGTCATGTCCGGCAGAAGCCCGACGAACAGGATGAGGACGGCGACGGCCCCGACGCCGACGATGCACCAGGCGAGCGCCCGCTCGCGGCGCAGGCCCATGTAGTAGAAGCCGATGAAGGAGGCCTTCATCGCGGCGATGGCCAGCGCGACCGAGACGACCATGATGCGCCCGCCGTGGTTGAGCTGGCTGGCCGCCAGCGTGGCGCCGGTCAGCGCGAGCAGGCAGAGGTAGACCGCGAGGTCGATGCCTTCGTCGGCGTGAGGCGCGATGTCCTTGTTCATGTTCGTTCTCCGGTCAGATCAGGTAGAGCAGCGGGAACAGGAAGATCCAGACCACGTCGACGAAGTGCCAGTACAGCCCGGCGAACTCCGCCTTGCGCGCGACGGTCTCCATCGGCGCGCTGCGGCCGGCGCGCAGGACGACGGCGTTCCAGACGAGCGCCGCGACGATGTGCAGGCCGTGCAGGATCGTCAGCAGGTAGTAGTAGGAAAGGAATATGGAGAGCCCGGGGCTGGCCTTCGCGAGCTCCGAGCCCGGGTAGTAGCCGTAGGAGACCTTGAGCGCGTACTCGCAGCACTTGACGACGAGGAACGCGCCGCCGAGCCCCATCGTCGCGAGCAGATACGCGCGGAAGCCGGCGCGATCGCCGCGCTCGGCGCGGCCGATCGCGCGGACCATCGTGAAGGAGCTCGTGAGCAGGAGGACGGTGTTGAGCGCCGCCATCGAGAGCCCCGGCATGTGCCCCGCCTCCGGCCACGCCACGACCCCGAGCGCGCAGTCGGGGTTGCCGAGGCGCGTGCCCGCGTAGGCGCACAGGAATGCGCCGAACAGGAGAATCTCGGACAGGATGAACATCCACAGGCCCATGCGGCCCGCGTCGCGCTCGCTCCAGCCGTCGTCCGTCGTCGTCATCGTCGCGTCCATTGATCTCCTCCAGCGAGAACTTTCCCTGCCGAGGCGTCGGGATGCACGCTCAGCGCTCGCACCATGTCGGCCAGGCTCGTCCCTCGGAGCCGACTCCGGAGCGTCTCTTCCTCCTGCCGCAGGGGGCAGTACACCGTGCAGTCGGGGCCGGCGCAGCGGCGCGACGCGTAGAAGACGCATTGGTCGCGCTCGTAGCGGCCCTCGCAGGCCTCGATGATCGACAGGAGCGCGACGTCCTCGGGCTTGCGGGCCAGCGCCACGCCTCCGGCCGCGCCCCTCTTCGCCCGGATCAGCCCGGCCCGCGCGCACTGCTGCAGGATCTTGGACAGGAAGGGCCTCGGGATCTTCTGGGCCTCGGCGAGGTCCTCGACGGACACGCAGGCGCCGTCGTCCGCCATCAGCGCGAGCCGCGAGAGGGACGCGATCGCGTACTCGCCGGCGCGGGTCAAGTTCAGGCAGCGCGCCATTAGAGGACCTTGTCCATCGTATTTGTCGCGTTCATCGAGACGAAATAAGTCGCAACAGAACGGCCGGACCGCGGCGGGGTCGCCGCGCGGAACGAATGTTGCTAATGTCTAAGCGAGGCTGGAGGAGATATGAGCGTATTTCCCGCGCGCCGCATCCTGATCCCGATGGATTTGTCGCCGCTGTCGAAGGACGCGTTCGGCTGGGCGAAAGTCTTCGCCGCCCCCGGCGCCGTCATCGAGGCGCTGTTCGCCTACGACATCATGCCGGAGCCGATGCTCGGCTTCTCGGGACCGCCGCTGTCGGGCCACTCGCGGCGCAAGATCCTGGAGTGGCTGTCGCGCGCCTGCCCGGGGGTCGAGCACCGCGTCGTCGAGGGCGATCCGGGCGCCGTGATCGCGCGCCGCGCGCGGCGCGCGGACCTCGTCGTGATGGGCACGCACGCGCGCCGGGGCGTCGGCCGGTTCCTGCTCGGCTCGGTCAGCGAGGCTGTCGTGCGCGACTCGCCCGCCCCCGCGCTCGTCGTGCGCGGCGCGCCGCGCGCGGTGCGCTCCGTGCTCGCTCCCGTCAACGGCGAGGCCTACGCGCGCAAGGGCTTCGCGCTCGCGGCCGAGGCCGCGGCCGCGCTGGGCGCGGAGCTGACCGCGCTCTACGTCGCCGCGGACAAGCGCGGCCCGAACCCGCGCGCGCTCGTCAACGCGATGAGCGCGGAGCTGCCCGAGGAGCTGCGCGAGGCCGTGACGATCCGCACCCTCGTCCTCGCGGGCGACCCGGTCGAGGAGATCCTGCGCGAGTCGCGCCGGCACGGGCTGATCGTCCTGACCGCGCACCGCAAGCCCCTGCTCCAGGACCTCGTGCTCGGGATGACGGCCGAGCGGGTGCTGCGGCACGCGCGCGTCCCGGTGCTGACGGCGCCGTCGGCGCGCTAGTCCTGTCTACCGCGCCTTCGCTTTCGGCCGCCGCGAGGCTTTCGCGCGTCCGTTCTTGGCCGGCGCCGCGGCGGCCGCGCCGATCTCTGGGGGGAGGTCGGCGGGCTCGATCGTCGGGCGCGCGGCCATGATCAGCGCCCGCTCGACGGCGTGCTCGAGTTCGCGCACGTTTCCGGGCCAGGCGTAGGCCTTCAAGGCCTTCGCCGCGGCCGGCGAGAACTTCGCCGCCAGCGAGCCGGTGCGCACGCGCGCCTTCTTGAGGAAAGCCTCGGCCAGCGGCATCACGTCCTCGACGCGCTCGCGCAGCGGCGGGATCTCGATCGGGAAGACCTTCAGGCGGTAGTAGAGGTCGTCGCGGAACTTGCCGTCGGCCACGAGCTTCGTGAGGTCGCGGTTCGAGGCGGCGACCACCCGCGCGGAGACCTTCACCGGATGGTTGTCGCCGACGCGGCGGATCTCGCCCTCCTGCAGCGCGCGCAGGAGCTTGACCTGCAGGCCCGGAGTGGTCTCGGTGATCTCGTCGAGGAACAGCGTCCCGCCCGAGGCTTCCTCGAAGAGGCCGCGCTTGTTGCGGTCGGCCCCCGTGAAGGAGCCCTTCACGTGGCCGAAGAGCTCGCTCTCGAGCAGGCCCTCGGGCAGCGCCCCGCAGTTGATCGCCACGAACGAGCCGTCGCGGCGCGGGGAGTTCTCGTGGATCGCGCGCGCGGCCAGCTCCTTGCCGGTGCCGGACTCGCCCGTGATCAGCACGGTCGCGTCGGTCGAGGCCACCTTCGAGATCAGATCGAGGATCTTGCGCATCGCGGGGCTCGCTGAGACGATCTTGGAGAAGCCCTGGCGCTCGCGGACCTCGGCGCGCAGGCGGCGCACCTCGCCGATCAGGTCGCGGTGCTCGATCGACTTGCGCAGGGCGAGGACCAGCTCCTCGGGCTCGACCGGCTTCGTCAAGTAGTCGAACGCCCCGGCCTTCATCGCGGCGACCGCGGTGTCGATCGAGCCGTGGCCGGTGATCACGATGACCCCGGTCTCGGGCTGGCTCGCCTTCGCCGCGGCGAGCACCTGCAGGCCGTCGCCCGAGCCCAGGCGCAGGTCGGTCACGACCGCGTCGAAGATCTCCTTCTCGACGCGCGCCACGGCCGCGTGCGCGCTGCGCTCGGCGTCGACGCGGTAGCCGCGGCGCTTGAGCTCGAGCGCGAACATCGCCGACTGCGAGGCGTCGTCTTCGACCAGAAGGATCCGTTTCTCGTCCATGGTCATCCCTTTTGCTGAGCCGTCGGCAGCAGGACCGTGAAGGAGGCTCCGCGGCCCGGCGCGCTGTCGACCTCGATGCGTCCGCCGTGCGCGCGCACGATGCGGTCCGCGATCGCGAGACCCAGGCCCGTGCCGTGGGACTTCGTCGTGCGGAACGGCTGGAACAGATCGTCGCGGGCCGAGGCCGCGATGCCGGGCCCGTCGTCGGAGATCCTCAGGAAAGCGAAGCCCTCGCGCAGCCCCGTCGCGAACCGGACGGACCCGCGCTCCTCGACGGCCTGCACCGCGTTCAGCGCGATGTTCCAGGCGACCTGCCGGATCTGGTCCGGGTCGAAGCGGAACGGCGCCAGGCTCGCGTCGAGGCGCGTCTCGAGCTTGAGCCCCGAGCTCCCGTCGCCCGCGACGATGCGGGCCACGTCGGAGGCGAGCGCGTTGAGCTCCGCGCGCTCGAGCTTCAGCGGCCGCGGCCGCGCGTACGAGAGGAAGTTCGTCAGCGTCTCGTTGAGGCGCTGGCTCTCGTCGCGCAGGATGCGGTGCACGAGCTCGCGGTCCTCCGCGGGGAGGCCTCCGGCGGCGAGCTGGCGCGCGGCCATCACGATCGAGCCGAGCGGGTTGCGGATCTCGTGCGCGACGACGGCGGCCATCTTGCCGAGCTGGGCGAGGGCCTCGGACTGCGCGACGCGCTCCTGCAGGCGGCGCAGCTCGCCGATGTCCGTCCCGGTCGAGATGTAGCCGACGATGCGGCTCCTCTCGTCGCGGACCGCGGTGATCGTCAGGACCAGCGGGAGCTCGCGGCCGTCGCGCGCGCGGTTGACGATCTCGCCGCGCCAGAAGCCGATGTTCGGATCGAGGATATTCGTCCACATCTCCTTGTACGTCTCGGCGGTCGTGTGGCGCGAGCGGATCAGACGCGGATTCTGCCCGACCGTCTCCTCGCGCGTCCAGCCGTAGTGGCGCGTGAACGCGTCGTTGACGTCCATGATGCGGCCGTCCCGGTCGCAGTAGAACATCACGTCGTTCGAGCGCTTGAAGGCCTGGTACAGGGTCAGCGCGAGCTCGTGGTCGTCCCGAGGAGGGCGCGGCGCGGGGGCGGGCTTTTTGATTTTGGCCATCATGTTGCTATAGTCTTTTCGGAGAGACCTCGCGAGAGTTCAGATTGTAGCGTTTCGCGCGCCCCTCGTCCAAACGATATGAAACAAGCGCAGGGTCTTCGCCTCGAACAGCGGCTCTCGATCCTGGGTCGTTTGAGGATGGCGGACTGGATCGAGATGCCCGAGCGCGAGTTCGCGCGCCAGGTCGAGAAAGTCGAGAAGGACCCGCTGTTCCGCAAGTTGTATTTCGGCTCGACGCGCCTGCCGTCCGTCATCCGCCGCCGCCGCTGGCCCGGCGGCCGCCTCTCGCCGAGCTTCTACGACGTCGACGAGTCGCGCGTCGCCTCCGGCGAGCGCGTCGACGTCGAGGGCAAGCTCGACGCGCGCAAGGACGTGCTCAAGCTCATCCGCCGCATGGGCCAGCCGGCCTTCGAGCGCTACTTCCTGAACGCGGAGGAGGCCGTCACGTTGCCCGAGATCGCGAAGCGCACCGGCATCAGCGAGGCCGACATCCGGCGCGTCCACGACCTCCTGCTCGAGATCGGCGCCCAGGTGGAGTTCGCCGGCGCGCCGCAGACCGCTCCGCTTTCGCGCGGGACGACGTGCCTGGCGCGGCTGACCGGGGAAACCGGGAAGGCGGCCTTCGAGTTCCTCGCTCCGTACTGGGCGCGCGGACTCTATCAGGTCCGCTACGAGGATCTCGAGTCGTGGAAGACCTCCGGCGAGCTGTCCGGCGACGAGCGGCGGCGCCTGCGCCACCTGCTCAAGCGGCTCGAGACGCTGAACCTGCGCCAGAGCACGATCTTCCGGATCCTCGAGTCGTTCTCCGTGGTTCAGGCCGACTTCCTGCGCACGCGGCGCCCCGAGGACGTGCGCCCGGTGAGCCTGCGCCTTCTCGCGCGCCGGCTGCAGCTGTCGCCGAGCACCGTCAGCCGCGCGCTCGCGCACCGGACCCTGCGCATGCCGTGGGGGGCGGAGACTTCGATGATCTCGATGGTGCCGGGCCAGCGCCACGTGCTGAAGAGCATCCTGCGCCTGTGGCTCGAGTCCGATCCGGACAGCACCGACGCCGCGCTCGCGCTGCGCCTGAAGAAGGAGCGCGGCATCAGCGTCTCGCGGCGCACGGTCAACTCGGTGCGCCACGCTCTCCTCGCCGAGAAAGGAGACGATGTTGGCTGATCCCATGACCGAACGCCTGAGAACCGCCCGCGACGTGATGCGCCCGGTGGGCTTCGTCGTGCGGGAGTCCGACGACGCGTGGTCGGCGGCGCGCCGCCTCTTCGAGAGCGGCCAGACCGGAGCTCCGGTGCTGGACGCGCGCGGCAAGCTCGTCGGGGTCGTCTCTCAGTCGGACATGGCCGCGTACCTGCGCGAGAGCTCGCGGCAGGCGCCGGATTTCTACGCGGAGCCGGACCGGGACCCGCTGCCCGCGCGCCCCTCCGCGAACGTCGGCCAGCTGATGTCGCGCGTGCTCGTCCAGGTTCCCGAGGACATGTCCGTCGAGGAAGTGGAGCGCCACATGCTGCGCCGGCGCGTCCAGCGCGTTCTCGTCGTCTCGGACGGCGAGGTCCTCGGAGTCATCGCCGCGACCGACCTGTTCGGCTCGCGCTAGCCGCCGTGCGGCCCTACGCCGCGAGCAAGGTGATGCCGCGCCGGCGCGGGCCCGGGATCGCGAGCACCGGGATCGGCGAGTAGCGGGCCAGGCGCTCGGCGGTGGTGCCCAGCACGAGGTCGCCGAGGATGGACTTCGGCCGCGCGACCAGGACCAGCAGGTCGCGTCCGTGCGTGGCGCGCAGGATATGCTCGAGCGGGTCGCCGAGGCGCGCCTCGCAGGTCGGCGAGCAGTCGCGCAGGACGTCCTTCGGCAGGCGCGCGAGCCTCTCGCGCAGGAGCCGCTCGGGCCGCGGCCCGAAGAGGGGATCCGTCACCACGTGGAGCGCGTCGAGACGCGCCGAGAACGCGCGGGCGACCAGGCCCGCCGCGACGAGCCCGCGCTGCGCGTCGTCGTCCTCGCGGACCGGGGCGAGCACGCGGCGCGGCGCGCGGAAGCTCTTGCGCACGATCAGCACCGGCGCGGGGCTGTAGCGCAGGACCGTCTCCGCGACCGAGCCCAGGACGAAGCGGACGAGGCCGCGCCGGCCGTGCGTTCCCATGACGATCAGGTCCGGCCGGCGCTCGCGCGCGAGCCGCAGGATGACGCGCGCGGGATCTCCGCGCGCGACGTGCAGGACCGCGGCGCCGGCGAAGCGGCGGCGCAGCTCCGCCTCGGTCCGGCGCCGCGCCGAATCGCGCGTCTGCGCGTCGTACGCCGCGATCTCCGGCGGCAGGGGGGCGTCGCAGTACGCGGCCTCCAGGCGCGCTCCGAATTTTTCCGCGACGAGCCGGGCGGCGCGGAAGGCGTTCTCCGAGGGCTCGGAGAGGTCGACGGGAACGAGGACGCGGCGCGGCGGGAAGCGGAACATGGCTCCTCCCTGGTCGCTCTTCAGTCGAGCAACGATCGTGCCGCCGCGTGCCGCCGGGAGAATCCGTTGCATGGAATTATTGTCAGACGGGTTCTCGGGGTCGGAGGGGATAATGCGAGCCATCGATGCCTTGACCAAGGAGCACCGCGTGTTCCTCCGCCTGATCGACCGCATCGAGAGAGCCTTGCGGCGCCAGGAGACGCAGGCGCGGGCCGAGGTCCGCGAGTCGCTGCTGGTCCTCTTGCCCGCTCTCGACAGGCACGAGGAGATCGAGGACTCCGTGTTCGCGGGCGAGGACTCCGCGCCGGAAGGAGACGGGAAGGCGCTCCTGGCGGAGCTGAGGCGGGAGCACGCCCGCGTGAATCTCCTGCGTGCGGAGATCGCGGAGGCCCTCGGAGGGGCGGAGAACTCTTGGGGCGGCTTCGGGGCGTCGGTCGCGGAGCTGACCGCGAAGCTGCGCGACCACTTCATCGTCGAGGAGAAGCGCCTGTGGCCGCGCTACGCGCGCACCGCGGGCCGCTCGCGGGACAAATCGGCCGCCCGTCGGGTCCTCCGCGAGGTGCGGCGCCTGGAAGGCGAGATCGACAAGAACCGCCTCATCGTCTCCGACTACCTGTCGGAAGCCCGGTAAGCCCCCCTAGAAACACAGAACCCCTGGGCTTTGCTCGCCCAAGGGTTGGTCCCGACATTTCTCGTTACGGGTTCGAAATCGTCCTGATCATTATATCAAGGATGCCGCCGCGAGTCAAGCTTTTTCTCGCGGGCTTCCCGGAAACACGAAGCCCCTGGGCTTTGATCGCCCAAGGGCCGGTCCCGACATTTCTCGTTTCGGGTTCGAAAACATCGGCGTACGTCGCGGTATTCTACGGAGCGCGGTCCCGGAAGTCAAGCGCTTCGCGCGCCCTGAAAACACGAAACCCACCTTTCGGTGGGTCGGTCCCGACATTTCTCGTTACGGGTTCGAAAGCGTCTAAATGGTTGCGGGGGCTGGATTTGAACCAGCGACCTCAAGGTTATGAGCCTTGCGAGCTACCGGGCTGCTCTACCCCGCAGGGACAGCATAGCATGTGCGAGGAGGTAAAACAAGGGAAAGTCTAAGTTCTCAAAAGAGAAACTAGATTTTTCCAAGTCGCTGCAAGTTCGCAAGGTTTGTCCGGGAATTCGGGTAGGCACGGCGCGTGCGAAGCGTCCGTGCGGACCCAGACTCGGAGGCGAACATGCATAGACTTTGGAGCGATCAGACCCCTGTTGCCGTGCAGGATTGGACCTCGGCGCGAGAGCTGTTTTTCTTGCGCTGCCGATCCAAGAATCTTTCGGACCACAGCATCTCTTGGTACAAGAACATTCTGGCCGGCTTCTTTGAATTCTTGGAGGGCGTCGGCGCGCCCAACCCGCGCGAGACGACGCCTAACATCGTCCGCGCTTACTTCGATCACTTGCGTCAAACCGGTCAGGCGTCGATCACGATCAACCGGAAATACGGCGCGCTGCGCTGCTTCTTCCGCTACCTCTCGCAGGAGCGAGTGATACCGGCAACTCCGTTCATCTTGATCGAGAAGCCGAAGGTCGAGAAAAAGCTGATCCGGCCGCTGGACATGGACCAGGTGAGGCTCTTGCTCGTACAGCCCAAGATGAAAACCTATGCAGGTTTTCGAAACTGGGTCATGATGCTGATGATGCTCGACACCGGCCTGCGCTTGAGCGAGGCGCTGGGACTGCGGCGCGATAAGATCGACTGGCAGGGGAGCCGCGTCTACGTGCTCGGTAAAGGGGACAAGGAGCGCGCCGTGCCCTTTGGTACGGCGGTCAAGAAGGCGCTTTGGGACTATTCGCAATGGCGTGGCGACGTGGCGGGCCAGGACATTTTCTTCCTGGATCAGTTCGGCGGCCAGATATGTTCGCGCCACTTCCAGATCATGCTCAAGCGCTACGGCAACGGGGCAAAGATCGAGGGGGTTCGCGTCTCGCCGCACACGCTGCGCCATACCTTCGCCACGCAGTATATCCTCAACGGCGGGGACGCCTTTAGCCTCCAGGCCATGCTCGGCCATTCGACCCTGGAGATGGTGAAGCTCTATGTGCGGCTCGCCAACCGCGATGTGGCGCTCCAGCATCAACGCTATTCCCCGATAGACAAGCTCGGGCCCTTGGCGGGCTGCAAGCGCGCCGTGAGGTTCCGATGAACTCCCGGCTACGGTGGTGGGTCGAGGAGTGGGACTGGAGGCCGTTGGCCCGGCTGATCGGCTGGCTGGCTATCGCGTTCGTGGCGATCAAGCGCGCCGGGGTCCATTTCGCGAGCCCTGGCGCGATCCTGGAGGCGTTCGTGTTGAGCTGGCTGCTCACCTTCGGCTTTCTGGGCTGGCTCGAAATCTGGATAGTCGTACTCGTCGTACGCCTCTACTTCCTGCTAGACGAGTGGACTTATGCGCTGTCTGAATGGATCGTCCGGCCCACTATTGGCCGTGCGCCCTTCGCCGTCAACTTCTTGGCGGCGCTGGCGGTCCAGGTCGGGCTAGTTCTGGGAGGACTGGCCTGGGGGCGTGCCGCGCACCTTGGCCCGCGCGTCCTCGCGCTCCTTGAGAGCGGTTTCCGTCTCTTGCTCGGTGTTGTATGATGCGGCATCCGTCGAGGAAATTGCAAGTTCCAGGTGAGGATTTGTGGGAAGGATTACTCTAGTTTGTACGGTGCACAATGAAAGGGGTTTATGCAGCGAAAATGAATTGGTTGGAATTCTAGAGGCAGTTGGCCCGGATGTCATATTTGAAGAGATTCGCCCATCGGACTTTGACTCCTTTTACGCGTCTAAGCCCACTTTGGAAACGCGGGCAGTTGCCAGATACTTAAAAGCCCGGGCCGTGCGGCAAGTTCCCGTGGACGATTTTTCAATTCCAGACAGTTTCCGTAGAGACATAAACATCCTATTCGATTACGCGGAGTCGAACAGCGTTGAATATCGCTCGTTAATTGCCGAGAGAGATTGGAAGACAGATCAGCTTGGTTTTCGATACTTGAATAGCCCGGAGTTCGAGGCGATTAGCAAGAGATCTCGCGAGTCATTAGAGAACACCATTGCCCTGTCGGGCAGCGATGGCCTAAAGAAAGCACTTTCGACATGGAACGGCCAATTGCAACGAAGGGAGAATTCTATGCTGGAAAACATCTACTCATTCTGCCGTGCGAGTCAATTCAAGGAAGGCATATTTCTAGTCGGCGCTGAGCACATGTCGTCCATCATCGAAGGCGTTGAGAGTCGCATCAAGAGAGAATCTAACCTTGTTGCCTGGAATATCTGGAACAGGCCCCGGGAGCTCAAGGGGTTGCAGTAGTTGCGTACCGCAGCCTCAACCCTGTAATTCCAATTAGGCCCTTCGGTGTCATCGGGAGCGCGGGCCTAACGCCCCTTAATCCCCCTCGGACTCTGTCGTTTCGGGGCTCGCTGGCTTGACCGGATCAGGATTTGGCTGAAGTATGAATTGCCATAGCGGTAGGTGTTGTCCCTTATAGCCATCGGGAATCGAGACGCCGAGTGCGGCCGTCGCGCCGACCGGCAGTAGGCTCTTGATGCCCTCTTCGTCGCTCGTGCTGGCCCGGAATCGGGTCGAGATCATGCTGCTGAGGGGATTAAGAATCTCGAAGCCTTGATCGGGCTGGGCTCGCTCCTCGGGTTCCGCGCTAAAGTCGATGGATACCAGCCTGGCGTTTTCGATCTTCGCCTCAGGCTCCGCAGAGCGCCAGCCGCCAAAGAGCATGAAGTAGTAGGCCAGAGTCTTCTCTTTCGGGTCTTCGATCCTTTTACCGCCGCAAAGCAGTTCGACGCCACCGACAGTGAATTCAACATGGCCTTTCGGATCGATCGACCTTGGCTTGGCCGGGTCGGCGAGCAGTCTTGTAGCGGTTCAGCGAATCTTGGACACTTCATTACTGACACTTAAGCCGTCCTTCCGAGGTTCTCCAGCCTGCGACGCTCAAGCGTCCTGCGCTTGATGGCCGCTCGTCGTTTCAGGATTTTCTTCAACCTGCCGGCGTACATCTGGTTCGGGCTTACGTTGAAAATCGAGCTGTGCGGCGTCGCGTTGTAAGCGCGCTGAAATTCAAGCAGCTTGCCCTGAAGCTCGTCCGGCGAGCAGCTGATCTCCATGCACATCGCCTCTTTCATCGTCCGGTTAAGCCTTTCGACTTTGCCCTGCGTCTGCGGATGATACGGCGCCCCGAAAATGTGCCCAATGCCGCGTGCCTTTAAGTATTCCTCCAAAACCTCGCCGATGAAGCCCGGCCCGTTGTCGCTGAGCATCTTAGGCTTCACGCGAGGATTATGACCCTCGCGCTGGGCGTTTTCAAGGGCGATCTCGACCGCGTTCGCGATCGAATGGGACGTCTCGTCGGGCATCAGCAAGACCGCCAGTAGTTTTCTCGAGAAGTCGTCGACCACCAGGATCGCTTTGTAGCGGCCCCAACCCGGGATCACGAACATCGTCGCGTCGCACTGGTAGATCTCGTCCGGCCGCGTCGTCTTGTGCCGCCACGCCTTGCCCGCCGGACGCTGATCCTGCGGCCGCGCCACGATCAGGTTGTATTTCTTCAGGATTCGGAACACCGTCGACTTCGAGATCGAATG
>Ga0209415_10000275_pt1 | contig 91557 bp, 84 predicted proteins | sample PeaSoiSIISIP2007_FD_187696 | JGI IMG/M metagenome (GOLD analysis project Ga0209415, IMG submission 187696) | Peat soil microbial communities from Weissenstadt, Germany - SII-SIP-2007 (SPAdes) (version 2) | ecosystem: Environmental > Terrestrial > Soil > Wetlands > Peat | place: Germany... | reverse complement strand
GGCGGCGCCTACTATCCGAAGCTCCAGTGCGCCTCGCCGTTCTCGCCGGTGACCGGCCCGCGCCTGATCGTGCGCGAAGACGCCGACGCCAACGCGGCCAAGGAGGTCCTGCTCGGTGGCGCGCTCACCGTCTGCGACCGCTTCGGCGCCTCCTCCCTGCACGTCACCTTCCCCAGCGAAGCCGACTGGCGCTTCCTCGGCGAGCAGGGCTTGCTGCAGCGGCAGAATCAGCAATACCACTGGCGGAACGCCGGCTACGCGACGTTCGATGACTTCCTAGGCGCTCTGTCTTCCGGGCGGCGCAAGACCATCCGCCGCGAGCGACGCGACGCCCAAGCCGGACTCGAGATCGTCGGCCTGACCGGCTCTGACCTCACCGAAGGCCATTGGGACGCCTTCTTCGCCTTCTACATGGACACGGGCTCGCGCAAGTGGGGCCGGCCGTATCTCACACGCCGTTTCTTCTCGCTGCTCGGCGAGCGCATGGCCGACCGGGTCATGCTGATCATGGCCCGGCGCGGAAGCCGCTGGATCGCCGGCGCACTCAACCTCATCGGGGCCGACTGCCTCTATGGACGAAACTGGGGCTGCATCGAGGACGTGCCGTTCCTGCACTTCGAGCTCTGCTACTACCAGGCGATCGAACGCGCGATCGGCTTGGGCCTGACGCGCGTCGAAGCCGGCGCGCAGGGCCAGCACAAGGTCACGCGCGGCTATCTCCCGACGCCGGTCTATTCCGCCCACTGGATCGCCGATCCAGCGCTCCGCCACCCCGTGGCCCGCTATCTCGAGCAGGAGCGCCAGGCGGTCGAGGGCGAGATGGAGTGGCTGGAAGAGGCGTATTCGCCGTTCAAGGCGTCCTAACCGGCGCCGTCCCAGGCCGCCCTCAGCAACGCCTCGATCTCGCTGTCGACCTCGGCGACTGAGGTGAGCGTCGTGCGCGCCTTGAGCCGCTCGGACCAGGATTCGTTCCGCGGCGCCTCCAGCCGCGGGCTGGCGTCGGGCGTGACCGCCAGACCCAGCATGACCTTGCCCCCGCGTAGCGGCCGCGCGGCGGCGAACTGCACCTCCCGCGACCAGGCGGTGTAGCCCTTGCGCGCGGTCTGGATTACGGCATTGGGCTTGCGCGACGCGACGTCGATCGCCGAAAAGATGGCGCGCGACGCGGGATCGTCCCAGAGCGCGGCCAGGAGCTTTTCAGGCTCCATCCACGACATCGCCCCGCCGAACGCTTCGCTGAGCACATGGCTCCCGTGGTTCTGCAGCAGACCGTAGTTGTCCTTCAGCCATTTCAGCCGCGCGCGATGGCCGCTCTCGGGGCAGGTCTTGGCGATCGCGACCCATTCGGCGAGCGGGCGGCCGGTGTCGCGCTCGAGGCTGGCACGCATCGAGTCGAAATACTTCTGCTGGCGCGGGCTGAGGTTTGGCGCGGGCATGGTTTCGGCTGCCTGGCGTTCTTGCTACGACGATAGCGGTTTTCAGAAGTGGGCCAAAGATCATGAGCATCGACGGCGCCTACGACGACGGCAACATCTTCGCCAAGATCCTGCGCGGCGAGGCGCCGGCGGCCAAGGTGTTCGAGGACGACGAAGTCTTCGCCTTCATGGACGTCTTTCCGCAGGGCCGCGGGCACACGCTGGTGATCTCCAAGGAGAGCAAGGCGCGGAACCTGCTCGAGGTTGAGCCCGAGCCGCTCGAGCATCTGGTCCTGGGCGTCCAACGCGTGGCGAGGGCCGTGCGGGCGGCGCTCAAGCCGGACGGCGTCATGATCGCCCAGTTCAACGGGCAGGCCTCGGGGCAGTCCGTATTTCACCTCCACTTCCACATCATTCCGCGCTGGAGCGGCGTGCCGCTCAGGCCCCATGCCGGCGGCCCGATGGCCGATGCGGCCGAGCTTGCGACATTGGCGCGCGAAATCGCCGCCATGATCTCCTGACGCCCGCGCCAGGGGGCGCGACTCCGCATGGATCAGGTCATGATGCTCCGCTTCACGCGCGTCGCGCCCGATCGGCACCGCTTTGAGTACCGGCTGCCCGACGGCGACGGCGAGGCGATCGAGCTCGAGACGCACACCACACTTTATCACGACCTGCTGCACTACGCGGTCGAGACACAGGCCGGCCTGCGGGGATCCTTCTACGGCCTCCTCGCCAAGGTCGGCGGCTATGCCGAGCTGGTGGTGGGCGGCGGCGCCGCGCTCGGCGGCGAGGTGGCGATCACCGAAGCGCTGGTGGGCGTGCTGACCGGCGCGTTGAAGGCCGATGCGCCGGACCCGCCCGCGATCATCGAACAGTTCAGGGACCACATCGGCCTATTCGAGTGGCGCATGCCGTCGTGGCTGACCGAGGCCTTCGTCCAGGCGGTGGCCGAGCGCATGCGCCAGCTCGAGGGCCGCTGGCGCGCGACGCCGTTCGGCGAGACGATGGAGCTGAGCTTTGCGCTGACGCGATAAGGGGCGAAACAATGCGATCGATCCTGCTCGGAGCGGCGGCCGCTCTGGTGATGGCTGCTCCGGCCGTGAGCGGCGGGCCTGAACACCTCGTCCTCAAGCCGTACCCAGCCACGCCGGCTTGGCGTGAGATCACCAATCAAGCGGAAGGTGACGGCGCCTGGATCTGGGAGTTCGCCCCGCCCGGCGATTCAGGTCCCGACTACCCCGACATTGTAACCGCACAGTCGTTCCCGAGCGCCAGGAATCAGGACCCCTCCGCCTTCCTGCGCTCGCTCATCACCCGGACCGCGGGCGCCTGCGAGCAGGTCAGGGTCAACGGGCCGGTCGCCCGCACGGAAGGCGGCCTCGCCGTCGCCTATGCCCAGATCTATTGCAACCGCCAGAGCGGCCAGGGATTCGGGGTCATCCTGGCGTTCAAGGTGATCAAGGGAGACGCCGCCCTCTACGCAATCAATCGTGACCTCCGCACGCCGGCGACCGCCGTCCCCGGGGTGTTCTCGTTCCCAAAGGATCAGGCGCGCGAAGCCACGGCGATGGCGCAGGCCGAGGCCGTCGCCAATCGCTATCTGAGCGATGACGTCTACGTCTGCGGCGGCCGGTCGAGCGACGCCCGTTGTTAGCGAGCCCTGCTAGGCTCGCTCGGCCAGCAGGCGGAAGGCCAGCGGGAAGGCGGGCGCGCTGGTCGGCAGCCGCCAGTAGCCGTCGCCGGCTTCTTCGAGCTGCGCGAGCGCATGCCACGGCACGCGGTCGAGCTCGTCGAACCGGCGAATGACGAGGCCCGCGTCGACCGCCGCGTTCAGGATGCGGCCGATGCCATGCATCCACTCCGCCGTTCGGTTGGCTGCGACCTTGGCGGTTGCGTCGGCGTAATCACCAGCCTCCTCCATCATGATGGGCTCGTCTGTCTGGTACGGATAACGCACCGAAAACGGCGCCCGCCCCTCGCCTGCCATCATCAGCATGGCCGGGTGGCCGTCGATCAGCACCAGTCGACCGCCGGGCCTCAACGCGTTCGCCGCGGTGCGCATCCAGGCTGGCATGTCGGGGATCCAGCAGATCGCGCCCCAGCTTGCGAACACCACATCGAAGCCGACCAGGTCGGCGGGCGGCGCGAGCACGTTGGCCTCAATGAACCGGGCACGAACGCCGGTCTCGGCCGAGAGAGCACGCGCCTCCTTAAGGGCCGGCGCCGAAAAGTCGAGACCGGTGACTTGGGCGCCCAGCCGGGCGAGCGACAGCGTGTCGAGCCCAAAGTGGCACTGCAGGTGGAGCAACCGCTTGCCTTCGACCTCGCCAACGCCCTCAACGGCGATCGGGTCGAGCACCATCGCGCCGCGGCGAAAGGCCTCCGTGCGATAGAACGGCGAGGCCACATGGATGCCGGTCACCTCGTCCCAATGGGCGCGGTTGAGCGCGAAGTAGTCGGGCATCGGCTGCAAGCCTCCGGCCAAGCGGGCGCGCTTGTTAGCAGCAGCGTTGGCCGCGGCAAGCGTCGGAAAGCGCGTGCGGGGCCGCTAGCCGGCCAGCTCTGGTTCCTTTTCGCCGGAGGCCGCCTCGTCGGCGCCGCCGGTGGTGTCGAACTCGAACGCCAGCTTGCCGTCCTTGAGCTTCACCTTGACGTGGCCGCCGCGGGCAAGCTTGCCGAACAGGATCTCGTCGGCGAGCGGCTTCTTGATGTTCTCCTGGATCACCCGGGCCAGCGGCCGGGCGCCATAGAGTTCGTCAAAGCCGTTCTTCGCCAGCCAGTCGGCCGCGTCGTCGTCGAGCGACACCGTCACGTGCCGGTCGGCGAGCTGCCCCTCGAGCTGCATGACGAACTTGTGCACGACCTGGCGGATGATGTCGGGCGTCAGCGCCTTGAAGCCGACGGTCGCGTCCAGACGGTTGCGGAACTCTGGCGAGAAGATGCGCTTGATCGCCTCCTCGTCCTCGCCCTCCTTGCGGCCGCGGCCGAACCCGATCGAGTTGCGCTGGCCTTCCGAGGCGCCGGCGTTGGTGGTCATGATCAGGATGACGTTCCTGAAGTCGACCTTCTTGCCGACCGCGTCGGTCAGCGCGCCGTGGTCCATCACCTGCAAGAGGATGTTGTAGACATCCTGGTGCGCCTTCTCGATCTCGTCGAGGAGGACGACGGCGTGCGGGTGCTGGTCGACGGCGTCGGTGAGGAGGCCGCCCTGGTCGTGGCCCACATAGCCCGGGGGCGCGCCGATCAGACGACTGACCGTGTGCCGCTCCATGTACTCGCTCATGTCGAAGCGGAGCAGCTCGATACCCAGCGTCTCAGCGAGTTGGCGGGCGGTCTCGGTCTTGCCGGTGCCGGTGGGGCCTGAGAACAGGTAGCAGCCGATCGGCTTTTGCGGATCGCGCAGCCCGGCGCGCGCCATCTTCATGGCGGCGGCCAGCTGGTGGATCGCCTCTTCCTGCCCGAACACCGCGCGCCTCAGGTCGCTTTCGAGCTGCTTCAGCGCCTCGGTGTCGGACTTCGACACCGACTTCGGCGGGATGCGGGCGATCTTGGCGACGACGGCCTCGACTTCTTTGAGGCCGATGGTCTTCTTCCGCCGCGACTCGGGCAGCAGCATCTGCGAGGCGCCCGCCTCGTCGATGATGTCGATCGCCTTGTCCGGCAGCTTGCGGTCGGTGATGTAGCGCGCCGACAGGTCGACCGCCGCCTTCAGGGCCTCGGCCGTGTAGCGCAGCTTGTGGAAGTCCTCGTAGTAGGTCTTCAGCCCTTTCAGGATCTTCAGCGTGTCTTCGATCGTGGGCTCGTTCACGTCGATCTTCTGGAAGCGGCGGACGAGCGCCCGGTCTTTCTCGAAGTGCTGGCGGAATTCCTTGTAGGTGGTCGACCCCATGCACCGCAGCGTGCCGGAGGCGAGCGCGGGCTTGAGCAGGTTGGAGGCGTCCATCGCCCCTCCGCTGGTCGCGCCGGCGCCGATGACGGTGTGGATCTCGTCGATGAACAGGATGGCGTTGGGGTGATTCTCCAACTCCTTGATCACCTGCTTGACCCGCTCCTCGAAGTCGCCGCGGTAGCGGGTGCCGGCCAAGAGCGCGCCCATGTCGAGCGCGAAGATGGTCGCGCCGGAGAGCACGTCGGGCACGTCATGGTTGACGATCTTGCGCGCCAGCCCCTCGGCGATCGCCGTCTTGCCGACGCCGGGGTCGCCGACCAGCAGCGGATTGTTTTTCGTCCGCCGGCAGAGGATCTGTATGCAGCGCTCGACCTCGTTCACGCGGCCAATCAGCGGATCCACCTTTCCGGCGCGCGCCTTCTCGTTGAGGTTGACGCAGTAGGCCTCCAGCGCCTCGCCGCCGGTCTTGACCGCGGGCTTGTCCTCATCGGCGCCCTTGACCTGCCGGGGCTCCGACGCGCCGGCCTTCTTGGCGATGCCGTGGGAGATGAAATTGACCGCGTCGTAGCGGCTCATCTCCTGCTCCTGCAGGAAATAGGCGGCGTGGCTCTCGCGCTCGGAGAAGATCGCGACCAGCACGTTGGCGCCGGTGACGTCCTCCTGTCCGGACGACTGCACGTGGATGACGGCGCGCTGGATCACCCGCTGGAAGCCGCCGGTCGGCTTGGCGTCCTCGCCGTCGTCAACGACGATCGAGGTCAGCTCGGTGTCGAGGTAGTTGGTGAGGCTCTTCTTCAGCGCCCCCATGTCGACGTCGCACGCATTCATCACCGCCGCGGCGTCCTGATCATCGATCAGGGCGAGCAGCAGGTGCTCGGGCGTGGCGTACTCATGCTTGCGCTGGTTGGCGTAAGCGACCGCCCGATGGAGGGTTTCCTCAAGATTGCGCGAAAACGAGGGCACGGATGTCTCTCAATCCTTTTCCATGGTGCACTGAAGGGGATGCTGGTTGCGCCGCGCGGTGTCGATCACCTGCGCGACCTTGGTCTCGGCCACGTCGAACGTAAAGACGCCGCATACGCCCACCCCGTGCTGGTGCACATGGAGCATGATTCTGATCGCATCCTCGCGTGACTTGTTGAAGAATCGTTCAAGCACGTAAGTGACAAACTCCATCGGCGTGTAGTCGTCGTTCAACAGCAAAACACGGTACAATGATGGCTTCTGCGTCTTCGGCTTGGTCTGCGTGACGACCGCGACGCCGACGTCGGTCTTCTGATCACCTTGCTGCCGTCCCGCCATCATGCGCTCTCCTCAAAGCGCGGTTCGCCTATCCCGGGCCGATTAGATATGGAAATGCGCGCCATTTGGAAGGGTCCATGCGGTCGCGCTTCGATTAATCTCCTGATCGGTGGGCTCGATGGACCATTTGGGCACCATACGCGCGCGCACCTGAGCCACAAATGAACGAGCCCGGGCGGTGATCCCGCCCGGGCTCGCTTTTTCATCGCCAAGCCAGGTCGAATCAGCGGGCGGCTTGGAACGCCTCGATGGCGGCGGTCATGCGGGTGTTGAGCGGGGTCAGCGTCTCCTTCATGGAGGCGGCGACGGTGTCCGAAGCGCGATTCACCTGAGCGAGGTAGCTTTCCAGTGTCGACTTCGCCCATGCGGTCTGCAACTCGACAGCCTCCTGGATGCTCTTGGCGGCGCTCAGCGAGCGGGCAGCGGCGATGTGATCATCGAGCGACTTCTTCGAGTACTCGACGGCCTGGGCGCCGAGGGCCTCTGCACCCTTGCCGGCCGCTGTCGCCGAGGCGACGAACGCTTCGAGCGTCGATTTCGACTGGGCGTTGATTTCGTTCATCGCGGTCAGCGACTTCTCGACGGCGTCCTTGAAGGCTTGACCGCTTGCTGCGGTGTACTGCTCTGCGGACGATTTCAGGGTTTGGGCGCTCGTGGCCATGGGCTGTTCGGTCTCCAGCGCGGAGGGGTTGGGGGAGGTTCGCGCGAGATGAGACTGTGCCAGGGCCATGCCGCCGGGTCAAGAAAAATTGTGCGGTGCACAAAAGTGCTAAGCTCGTTGTGCGCCGCAGCATCCGTCGTCTCCGGTTAGATCGCTAGCGAATCGGCGCGCCGGTGCGGCATGTTTGCTCACCAGTTGTTTACTTTGACGAAAGGACATCCGCGTCATGCTACGGTCTACGCGTTGGCGGAGCGGGGTCCGCCGGTAAGTTTCCGACGAGCGCCCTCATGTACTCACTCGCCCGCCGCGCCCTCGTGGCCCTGTCCTTCCTATTGGCAGCCGTCATGGCCGCCGGCGTGGTCGCGCCAGGCGCGACGCGCGCGCAGTCCTTCTTCTCGTTCACCGAAGCGCCAAAGTACGCCGCGATCGTCGTCGACGCGTCGACCGGCGAGGTTCTGTACGAGCGCAACGCCGACAGCCCGCGCTACCCCGCTTCGATCAGCAAGCTGATGACTCTGTACCTGACGTTCGAGGCGCTCTCCTCGGGTCGGCTGCACGGCGACGACGTCATCGTCGTTTCGCCGCATGCGGCGTCGATGGCGCCGAGCAAGCTGGGCTTGCGGCCCGGCGAGACGATCACGGTCGAGGACGCCATACAGGCGATAGCCGTGCATTCGGCCAACGACATGGCCGTCGCCATGGCCGAGAAGATCGGCGGCAGCGAGTCGCGCTTCGCGGCCATGATGACGCTGAAGGCGCACGAGCTCGGCATGTCGGACACGCACTACGACAACGCGTCCGGCCTGCCCGATCCGCGCCAGATCTCGAGCGCCCGCGACATCGCCATCCTGTGCCGGGCGATCCTGCGCGACTATCCGCAGTATTATCACCTCTTCTCTGAGCGCAGCTTCACCTACGCCGGCCACTACATGGAGAATCACAATCATCTCCTGGGGCGCACCCCGGGCGTCGATGGGTTCAAGACAGGCTACATCGGGGCGTCCGGGTTCAACCTCGCCGCCTCGGCCGTGCGGGACAACCGCCGCCTTGTTGTGGTGGTGCTCGGCGGCAGCTCGACCGCTGCCCGCGACGCCCACGTCGCCGACCTGTTCGACGCCGGATTCGAGGTGCTCAATCGCCGGGCGGTGGGTCAGACGACGACCGTCGCGCAGAACCTGCACGAGCCGGCGCCTATCGGTGACGTGGTGCGGCCGCCGACCGAGGAAGGCTCGGGCGATCAGGCCGGAGTCAGGATCGTGCTCGCCGATCCGCAGCCCGTTCAACACATGATCGCGCCCGAAGCGCCTGAGCACGCCTACACCGCGGTGGCCGATCGCGGTCGTCCTCCTGCCCGCGAAGAGGGGCGGCGCGAAGCCCGCGCCGAGGAGACGCGCGGCGAACGCCCCCGCGCGCATGACGACGACAGCTGGGGCGTGCAGGTGGGCGCCTACCGCCAGCGCGGCCAGGCGCGTGAAGAGCTTGCCTCGCTCGAGCACCGCTATTCCAAGCTCGGCGATGCGGACCGTGATGTCCAGGCAGCGGGCCACGGCTACTTCCGCGCCCGCTTCTCGGGGCTGAGCGCGACAGAAGCGCGTCGCGCATGCTCGGTGATGCGCGCGCACCACGAAACCTGCGAAATCGTCGCGCCGGAAGGCTGATAGGCGGAGATCGGTTAGGCGGCGTTCTCCATCCCGCTCGCGTAGCGATGTTCGTAGTCGTCTTTTGTGGCGCGCGCGCGTATTGAGCCGCCGCCATGTCAACCGCCCCGCTGCCCATCGTCCGCACGCTTGAGGATCTGCGCCGCGCGCTGGCCGTCTGGCGCGCCGAGGGCCGCACGGTCGGGCTGGTCCCGACGATGGGCGCGCTGCACGATGGCCATCTCTCGCTCATTCGCCTCGCACGACAGAGGACCGACCGCGTTGTCGCGAGCTTGTTCGTCAATCCGGCCCAGTTTGCGCCGAGCGAGGACTTCAGGGCCTATCCGCGCGATGAGGCGCGCGACGCGCGGCTGCTAGCCGAGACCGGTTGCGACCTGCTCTATGCGCCGTCCACGGAGGACATCTATCCGGAAGGATTCGCGACCTGCGTGACCGTCGAAGGCGTGAGCGCGCCGCTCGAAGGCGCTTCGCGGCCGCAGCATTTCGCCGGCGTGGCGACCATCGTCGCCAAGCTCCTCGTCCGCGTGGCGCCGGACGTGGCGGTGTTCGGCGAGAAGGACTACCAGCAGCTCCTTGTGGTCCGCCGCCTGGTGCGCGACCTCGATCTCGCGGTGGAGGTCATTGGCGCCCCGACAATCCGCGCCGACGATGGTTTGGCGCTGTCGTCGCGCAACGCGTACCTCTCGGAGAGCGAGCGTGCGATCGCCGGCCGGCTGAACGCGGTGCTGCGATCGGCGGCGGACGCGCTCGGACGCGGCGAGCCCGTGGACATGGTCGAGGCCCGCGCGATGGCCTGCCTGGGCAAGGCCGGGGTTTCCTGCATCGACTACCTGGAAGCGCGCGCCGCGGACGATCTGGCGCGTGTCGGCCCAGGGCCGGTCGACCGGCCGGCGCGGCTATTGGCCGCGGTGCGGGTCGGCAAGACCCGTCTCATCGACAACTGGCCGATCTGAGGCCGCGCGTCGGTCAGGCCTCGGCGGGCGCGCGCTGCAGCGTGGCGAAAAGGACGCCGAGGGTCACGACCGCGGTCATGACAATGAAGATGATCGCGGACGCCGGCGAGGCCCGGTGCGGCTGGGCGAGAATGGCGTAGGCCAGCAGCCACCATGCGCCCCCGCCGATGAAGGCCGCCGCCGCGGCCGCGACCCAGTTTCCGCGCATCCGCGTCCACATCAGGGCCGTCGCGACCAGGAAGAAGGCGACCACGGCGCCGCCGGCGGCGAGATAAGGCCCGACCGAGATGTGCGCCGGTCCCGCCTGCGCGCCGCCGGGCTGCACGAGGAAGAGCGCGCCGAAGACGCGCAGCGCCGCGGCGCTGGCCAGGACGGCGGCCGCCTGAATCATGAAGCCCAGGACCACGATGGCGCCGCCGATCAAGCCCCCGGTCACGATCAGATAGACCGACACGATGGTGCGCATCGGCCAGAAATCGATCGTCCATCGTTCGGGCAATAGGCGCAATCGAACCCTCCTGCCGCCTGAGGCACAGGCTACCAAGGCGACGACGCGAGAAGAACCCATTCGTGGCCGGGCCACAACGGAGCCGGTAGACAGCGCAGGCTCGGGGGCGCCACAGATATCGGCGGTTTGGTCTTCTAAGGGCGACCCGGCGGGACGATGCAGGCGCTCCGGTTCGGCGTTCCATTTCTCTTTCTCGCCTCAGCGCCGCTCGGGTTCCTGCTCGGCGGCGCGTGGGCCTGGCTAACGCCGGCGTTGACGCCCCTCGTGCTGACGAGCTTCGGCTGGGCTCTCGGCGAGGAACTGGACGAGTCGTCGGAAGGCCGCGGGCTGCGCTACCGCGCCCTGCCCTGGCTCTACATCACCGCCCAGATCGGCGTCATCGCCTGGGCCGTCTCCGCTATCTCTGGCCGCGGCGTCGGCCTGCTCGCCGCCGTCGGCCTGACCGTCTCGGTCGGCATGACGGCCGGCATCTTCGGCATCGTCGCCGCACACGAGATGGTGCACAGCCGTTCAAGCGCTGAGCGCGGCCTCGGCCTGAGCCTCTTCGCTTGCCTCGGCTACATGCACTTCCGCATCGCCCACCTTCACGGTCACCACGTGCGCGGCGCGACGTTCGAGGATGCGCGCGTCGAGCGCTGGATGGCCGGGCCCGATCCTGCGCCCAGGGCCGCCTAGGGCATGGACGTTTTCTTGCGCAGTCCGGTGCTCTGGATCCTGGCCCTGGTCGCAGGGCAACGGCTGAGCGAGCTCATGCTTGCCGAGCAGAACACGCGGCGGCTGCTGGCCGAAGGCGGCCGCGAGGTCGGACGCCGCCACTACCCCCTTTTCATCGCGTTGCACGGCACGTGGCTCGTAGCGATGGCCATGACCACCCCGCTTGCAACCCAGCCGAACTGGCTCCTGATCGGCGTCGTCCTGGTCCTTCAAGCGCTGCGCATCTGGGTCATCGCGACCCTAGGGCGCTATTGGACCACCCGCATCATAACCATCGACGCGCCGTTGGTGCGGAGCGGGCCGTTCCGCTTCGTGCGCCATCCCAACTACCTCGTCGTCACGGCCGAGATCGCCGTCCTGCCGCTGGCTTTCGGCGACTGGCCGGTGGCGATCATCTGGTCACTGGCCAACGCGGCGCTCTTGTTTCACCGTATCCGCGTCGAGCGCCGCGCGCTTGCGCCGCGGGAGGCGCTGCAGGCCTAGGCCGGCCCCCCGCTAGGCGCAACGCTGGGCCAGCGCTAGTGTGCCCGCCAATGCCGACGCCTTCCGTTTTCGAGACCGACTCCGATACGCGCCGGGTGCTCGCCATCGACGGCGGCGGCATGCGGGGCGCGCTCGCGGTCGGTATCATCGCTCAGCTCGAGCAGACGCTGAGGGACAAGTTCGGCGATCCGCGCCTCGTGCTATCCGACTACTTCGACCTGATCGGCGGGACATCGACTGGCGCGATCATCGCGGCCGGCCTGGCGCTCGGCCAGGACGCCGCCTATCTGCGCGCGCTCTATCACCGGCTCGGCCCGATCGTCTTCGCGCCGCCCGCCATTCCGCGCATCCCGATCCTGCAGTCCAAGTTCAACCCGAAGCTGCTGGGCGACGTCATCATCAGCGAGCTCGGCCACAAGACCCTGGAGACGGCTGAGTGGCGAACAGGGTTCGCGGCGGTGGCCAAACGGGTCGACACCGGGTCGGCTTGGATACTCACCAACTGCCCACACTCGAAGTTCTGGAACGGCGTCGCGGACGACCCCGACGTGGTTCCAAACAAGGACTACGAACTGTCGATGATCGTGCAGGCCAGCGCCGCTGCGCCGTTCTATTTCGACATGATCACGATGCCGGTGTTCAAAGACAAGCGCGGCGTCTTCTTCGACGGCGCGATGACGCCGTTCAACAACCCGGTGCTGCAGCTCGCCATGACCGTGCTCGTGCCGGCGTACGGGCTCAAATGGACGGCGGGAGCGGACAAGCTGCTCGTCGTCTCCGTCGGCACGGGCCAGGCGCGGCCGGAGAAGCCGGAGTGGGTCGACCAGCCGGTGCTGTTGCCGGCCTGGAAGGCGATCCACGCTCTCACCGCGCTAGCCTACGACACCGGCCAACTCGGCATCTCGATCATGCAGTGGCTGGGCGACTCGCCGCAGCGCTGGCGGATCAACGGCGAGGTCCTCGGTCTTGAGGACTCCACACCGGCCGGCATGAAGCCCCTCTGGACGTTCGTCCGCTACGACGCGCCGCTGTCGCACGAGTGGCTGAAGGACAACCTCGGCGAAGACATGCCGCCGGAGCACATCGCCCAGCTTGCCAAGATGGACGACCACACCATGGTGCCGGAGCTGTTCCGGGTCGGACGGAAGGCGGCGGTCGGCTTGATCAAGCCGGCGCACTTCGACGGCTTCGCTCCGCGCACTAAGGACGGTAGCCCTCGCCCGTCTCGGCGATCCAGCCGGCCTCCGGCAGCCGCCAGTAAGACCCCCGCTCACGCGCCATCATCCGGTAGCCAATGAACTCGCGCCGCAGCGTGGCGGAGTCCCAGTGGCGTTCCAGGAGCTTGGCGTTCAGTTCCTTCTCGGCATAGCGGCGGTCCTCCTCGAACTGGCGCACGAGCCAGGCCAGGATCGCCCAGCGCTTCTTGCGGCTGGCCGGGATGCTCTTGAGCGTGCCGTCGGCGGCGACGAAGGTCTCGACCACCTTCGCCTGCCAGTCGCCGAGCGGCGCATCGCCGGCGAGGCTGGCGATCTGCGCGCGGCTCGACAGCCGCTTGGCCAGCGCCGTGATCGCGTCCGGCTCCAGCACATACCAGTGGGTCGCGGCGTCCTGCCGCTGGCGGACCAGACCCCGTCGTTTGAGCATGCTCAGATGATGGGAGACAGTCGGCTCCTTCAGCCCCACCAAAGCGGCGAGCTCCTGCACGCTGTGCTCGCGTTGGGCTAGCAGGCCGAGCAGCGTCAGGCGGCTCCTGTCGGTCAGGGCCTTGAACAGCAGCAGAAGATCGTCGCGCTCATCGTCAGCGGCGCTCACAGCTATGGTCCTTCGACAGCTATCTAATTAGATAGATATCGAAGCTATCACCAACGGGCAAGCCCTCACCACGCCCCAATCTCGCGCAATTGGCGGGCCAGATCCTGGGGCAGGCTGACGGCGTCGCCGCTGGTCAGGTCAGGCGGGGCGTCCTTGATGTCGAAGTAGCGCCAGCCCTGGAAGGCGCGCCTCGGCTGCGGGACGGTGGCGATCATCTCGTCGGCGAGCAGGATCTCGCATCGCGTTCGGCTTCCGGTGGGGATCGTCTCGATGGCCAGGATTCGCTGGCGAATGAGGATCTGGCCCTTGAACACCCAGTAGAGCGAACCGCCGTCCAGGATCTCGGCCGCCCGCTTCGGCGTCTGGCGCGTGTGCACGATCGGCTTGTGGCCCGCCGCCGCGCGTTCGGCCCGCCACGCGGTAAGATCGGCCGGCGTGTCGGCGCCGACGCAGAGCTTGATGAGGTTGAGGCCCGCTATGACGCCGCCTCCACGCGCGCGAGCAGCACGCCCTCGCTCACCTGCTGGCCGACCTCGGCCGTGACCTCGGCCACCGTCCCGTCAAACGGCGCGGTCAGCATATGCTCCATCTTCATCGCCTCCAGCGTCACCAGCGGAGCGCCCTTGGTGACCGCATCTCCCTGTCCGACACTCACAGCGACGATCTTGCCTGGCATCGGCGCCAGGACCGCGCCGTCGCCGCCCGTGACCTCGCTCGCTCCGCCCGTGCGTGGATCGGTAAAGTCGTAGGCCCAGCCTTCGTCGAAGACGACGACGTGATCGCCCAGCCCAATCGCCCGACCGTGGTAGCGCCGCCCGGGCGGCGGCGTCGGCGCGCGGGGATCGACCGTATAGGTCTCCCCATCGCACACCAGGGTCACCTTGGTCGCGGCTTCCGCGTTCGTCCGGAATCCCGTCAGGCGCATCCACGGGGAACGATTCTCAAACGGCGCGCTGACCTGCAGGCGGGTGATCGCGGCGGTCTGCCGCAACTGGGCGTCGGGCGTCGGCTTTGCCGCCAGCTCCGGCCTGCCCTCGACGAAGCCCGTGTCGACGTCGCCGAGTCGAAACGCCGGCTCGTTGAGGACCTTCGCCAGGAAGCCCGCATTGGTCTTGATCGGCCAGACCTGGACCGACGCGCAAGCCTTGGTCAGCTGCTCGATCGCCGCTTCGCGCGTCGGCGCATGCGTGACCAGCTTGGCGATCATGGCGTCGTAGTAGGGCGTCACCTGGTCTCCCGCCTCGACAGCGCCGTCGACCCGGACGCCTTCCGGCGGAAAGAAGAATTTGAGCTGGCCGCTCGAGGGTAGGAACCCGCTCGCCGGGTCCTCTGCATAGAGCCGCGCCTCGACAGCGTGGCCGTTGATGTCCAGCCAGTCCCAGCTGGCCGGCAACGTTTCGCCCGCCGCCACGCGCAGTTGCCATTCGACCAGGTCGAGGCCGGTGATGGCTTCGGTGACCGGATGCTCGACCTGCAGGCGGGTGTTCATCTCCATGAACCAAACGCGGTCGGCGAGAAGGCCCTCCGACGCGTCGGCGATGAACTCGACCGTGCCGGCGCCTTCGTAGGCGACCGCCTTCGCCGCGCGCACGGCGGCGTCGCAGACCGCAGCGCGGACGACCGCGTTCATGCCGGGCGCCGGCGCCTCCTCGATCACCTTCTGGCGCCGCCGCTGCAGCGAGCAGTCGCGCTCGAACAGGTGGACGACGTTGCCGGCCTGGTCGCCGAACACCTGCACTTCGATGTGCCGCGGGCGCTCGATCGCCTTCTCCAACAGCACCCGATCGTCGCCGAACGCCGCCGCCGCTTCCCGCCGCGCCGACGCCAGCGCCTCGGCGAAGGCGTCCTTGCCGTCGACGCGCCGCATGCCGCGGCCGCCGCCGCCGGCGACGGCCTTGATCATCACCGGCCAGCCGATCCGCTCGGCCTCGCGCGCGAGCACGGCCGGTTCCTGGTCCTCGCCGAGGTAGCCCGGCGTCACCGGCACGCCCGCCTCGGCCATCAGCCGCTTGGCGGCATCCTTCAGCCCCATCGCGCGCATGGCGGCGGGCGGCGGCCCAATCCAGATCAGGTCCGCGGCGATCACGGCTTCGGCGAAGTCGGCGTTCTCGGAAAGGAAGCCGTAGCCGGGGTGGATGGCCTCGGCCGCTGTCTCCTTCGCCGCCGCGATGATCCGCTCGCCCACGAGGTAGCTCTCGCTCGCCGGCGGCGGCCCGATCCGCACCGCCCGGTCGGCCTCCCGTACGTGGGCCGCCCCGGCATCGGCGTCCGAGTACACCGCGACCGTCGCGATCCCCATCCGCCGCGCCGTGCGTTCGATCCGCCGCGCGATCTCGCCACGGTTGGCGATCAGGAGGCTGGCGAACACAGGCGCGCCTCTACTCCGCCCAGTTCGGCTTCCGCTTTTCGAGGAAAGCGGTGATGCCCTCCCGCCCCTCGTCGCTTACCCGGGCGCGGGCGATGCGCCGAGCAGTCTCGGTCATCACCGCATGGTCGATCGGGCGCTCGGCGACGTGGGCGACGAGCGCCTTGGCGTCCGCGACGGCGTTCGGGCCGCAGGCCATGATCTGCGCGGCCAGGTCCGCCTGCGTCTGCTCCAGCGCAGCAGTGTCGGCCACCACCTCATCGATCAGGCCGATCCGCGCAGCGTAGGCCGCATCGAATCCCTTGGCGGTCGCGAACAGGCCGCGCGCCCGGCGGGGACCGATCGCCTCGACCACATAGGGGCTGACCGTCGCGGGGAGGAGCCCGAGTTTCACCTCGGTGAAGGCGAACCGGGCGTCCTGGGTGGCGATGGCGAGATCACAGGCGGCGACAAGCCCCGCCCCGCCGCCGAGCGCGGCGCCCTCGACCAGCGCTACGGTGACGGGCCGGAGGTCGTAGAGTTGCTTGAGCATGCGCGCCATGGCCATGGCGTCTTCCTCGTTCTCGCCCTCGGTCAGGTCGAACGCCTGGCGCATCCAGTCGAGGTCGGCGCCGGCGGAGAACGAGCCGCCGCGCCCGCGCAGGAAGACGGCGCGAATGCCGTCCTGGCCATGCAGCGTCTCGAACGTCTGGTGCAACGCGGCGATGGTCGAGGAGTCGAACGCGTTCTTCCGCTCGGCGCGGTTGATCCAGACCGTCACCGACGCAGGCCCGGCAGCCTCTATCTGCACGAGACCGCTGGTGGCGTCGGTGTCGAGGACCTCGACGAGCGGGTCGACGATGGGGTTGGGCATTGGGACTCCTCTAGCCTAGCCTACATCCGAAAGACGCCGAAGCGCGTCGGCGGGATCGGTGCATTGAGCGACGCCGAGATGGCAAGGCCAAGCACGTCGCGCGTCTGCGCCGGATCGATGATGCCGTCGTCCCACAACCTGGCCGTCGCGTAGTAGGGGTCGCCCTCGATCTCGTAGGACGCGCGGATGGGCGCCTTGAAGGCCTCCTCGTCCTTTGCCGACCAGCTTTCGCCACGCCCCTCCATGCCGTCGCGGCGCACGGTGGCTAAGACGCTCGCCGCCTGCTCGCCGCCCATGACGCTGATGCGGCTGTTGGGCCAGGTGAAGAGGAAGCGCGGCGAGTAGGCGCGGCCCGCCATGCCGTAGTTCCCGGCCCCGAAGGAGCCTCCGATCAGGACGGTGAACTTGGGGACTTCGGCGCTGGCGACCGCGGTCACCATCTTCGCCCCGTCCTTGGCGATCCCCCCGGCCTCGTAGCGGCCGCCGACCATGAAGCCCGAGATGTTCTGCAGAAAGGCGAGCGGGATGCTCCGCTGGCAGGCCAGCTCGATGAAGTGCGCCGCCTTGAGCGCGCTCTCGGAGAACAGGACTCCGTTGTTGGCCAGGATGGCGACCGGATAGCCCCAAACGTGGGCGAAGCCGGTGACGAGGGTCGCGCCATAGAGCGGCTTGAACGGATCGAACCTGGAGCCGTCGACCAGGCGCGCGATCACCTCGCTCACGTCATAGGGCGCGCGCACGTCCGGCGGGATGATCCCATAGAGCTCGGCGGGGTCGTATTTCGGCGGCTCGGGCTCGGCCACGACAAGCGGGTTCGACTTCGTGGTGTTCAGCCGTCCCACGATCGAGCGGACGATCTCCAGCGCGTGGTCGTCGTTCTCGGCCACGTGGTCGACGACGCCGGACTTGCGGCCATGGGTGTCGGCGCCGCCGAGCTCCTCGGCGCTGATCACCTCGCCGGTCGCGGCCTTCACCAGCGGCGGACCGCCGAGGAAGATCGTTCCCTGGCCCCGTACGATCACGCTCTCGTCGGCCATCGCCGGCACATAGGCGCCCCCGGCCGTGCACGAACCCATCACGCATGCTATCTGGGCGATGCCATCGGCGCTCATGCGCGCCTGGTTGAAGAAGATGCGGCCGAAGTGGTCGCGGTCGGGGAAGACCTCGGCCTGGTGCGGCAGGTTCGCGCCGCCGGAGTCGACCAGATAGATGCAGGGCAATCGGTTCTGCTGGGCGATCTCCTGCGCGCGTAGGTGTTTCTTGACCGAGATCGGGAAGTAGGCCCCGCCCTTCACCGTGGCGTCGTTGGCTACGATCATCACCTCGCGCCCAGAGACGCGCCCGACGCCGGTGATGATCCCCGCCGCCGGCGCCTCCCCGTCATAGAGGCCGAACGCGGCGAGCGCGCCGACCTCGAGGAAGGGCGCGCCGACGTCGAGCAACCGCTCGACCCGCTGTCGGGGCAAGAGCTTGCCGCGCGCGGCATGGCGCGTGCGCGACGCTTCAGGGCCGCCCAGCGCGGCCTCGGCCGTCCGCGCTCGCAGGGTCTCGACCAGGGCGCGGTTCACCGCTTGATTGCGCGTGAACGCATCGGAACTGACGTCGACGGCGGTGGTGAGTTCAGGCAAGGGCGGCGCTCGGCAGCGGAATCTCAGCCCTTATTCCCCGCCCCCCGCGTCCCGGCAAGCGCGGCGCCCACCCCGTCGCTGCGACTCAGCGCTTGCGCTACGGTCCCGTCCGTCGTGGCCCTGCTCCCGCACACCCTCGCCGACACGGCCCTTACCCGGCTGTTCTCGGACGGGACGATGGTCGACCACGTGAGCTGGTTCTCGCTCCCGGGCGGCCAGGTGCTGTGCGAGACGGGCGAGACGGCCGACGAGCTCTATTTCGTTCGCACCGGGCGTCTGGCGGCTATCCGTCACGAGGAGGGCCAGGAACCGCAGTTCCTGGGCGTGATCCGCCCAGGCGAGCCCGCGGGCGAGATGGCGCTGATCGCCGGCACGCCCCACTCCGCCAGTGTGGTGGCGCTGCGCGACTCCGAGATCCTGGCGCTGCCGCGCGACGCCTTCTTCGACGCCGCCGAGCACAATCCCGATCTGATGATCGAGCTGGCGAAGTTGATGCTGCAGCGCTCGCGCCCGATGGCGGGCCGCTCGACCGTCGGCGAACCCAGCGTCTTCGGCTTCGTCGGCGTCGGCGACGAGATCGCCACCCGCGAGCTGGTCGAGCAGATTGCGCTAGAGATCCAGAGCTTCGGCTACTCGGTCGCCACCGCCGGCGAGGAATCGCTGAGCGCGCCGACCGAGTGGTTCTCGAATGTCGAGCAGGCGCACGACTTCGTTCTCTACGCGGCGGACTACGAACAGACCGCGTGGAAGCAGTTGGTCAGCCGGCAAGTCGACCGCCTGTTTCGCGTCGGCCGCGGCGACGCGCCCCCGCCGACGCGCGTCGACTTGTTCTCGTCCCGCACGCTGCAGGACCTGCTGGTCGACCTGGTGCTGATCCATCCGGCCGGCGCCACGCGCCCGCAAGGCTCGGAAGCCTGGATCGACGCCCTCCTGCCGGCGCGCCTGTTCCATCTGCGCGACCGGCGCCGCGCCGACTTGACCCGCCTGGCCCGCACGATCGCAGGGCTGTCCGTCGGGCTCGTGCTGTCGGGGGGCGGCGCGCGCGCCTACGCCCACGTCGGAGCCGTCCGCGCGCTCCGCGCGGCCGGCGCGCCCGTCGACTTCGTCGGCGGCGCGTCCATGGGCGCGATCGTTGCGGCGGGCGTGGCCATGGGCTGGAACGACGAGGAAATCGACCACCGCATCCGCACGGCGTTCGTCGACACCAATCCGGTCGACGACATCGCCTTTCCGCTGATCGCCATGACGCGCGGCGAAAAGGTGCGCGCCCGGCTGCGCGAGCACTTCGGCGACACCCATATCGCGGACCTCTGGCTGCCCTACTTCTGCGTCTCCTCGAACCTGACCTCCGGCGCCTATCAGTTGCACCGGCGCGGATCGCTGCGCCATGCGCTGCGCGCGTCGATCGCCATCCCCGGCCTCCTGCCGCCGGTGACGGAAGGCAGCAACGTCCTGGTCGACGGCGCGGTGATGAAGACCTTCCCCGCCGACATCATGCGGTCGATGCACCTAGGCCCGATCGTCGGGGTCGACGTGACGCGCGGCCGCAGCATCACCGCCGACGAGGTCGCCCGTCCGATCTCGGTCTGGCGCTGGCTCCTTTCCGGAGACTGGCGCAAGGGTCCGCCGATCGTCTCGCTGCTGCTGCGCGCAGCGACCGTGACCGGCGGTCGCGACCTGGCGGCGAGCCGGCTGGCCACGGACGTCCTCGTGGCGCCTTCGGTCGAGGCGATCGAAATCCGCGACTGGAAGGCCTACGAGCCGGCGAAGCTGGCGGGTGAGCAAGCGATGGTGACGGCCCTGCAAGGTCTGCATCGGCCGTTGAGCGAGCTCCGCCGGCGGCTGAGCCTGGCCGAGCGTGCCGCGGCCGCGACCGGCGGGGTCAAGGCGTGACACGGTAGATCTGCATCGGATCGCCCGGCTGCGACAGCGGCCGGACCCACGGCGGGATGCGGCCGCGCCTAAGGTCGCCCTCGAAGCCGGCCGGATTGACCTTCAGCCCGTCGAGCCGGCAATCGAGAATGTAGGTGACGTTCAGCGCCTTCAGCTGGGCGCGAGCAAGCGCCGTCGGGGCGCCTAGCGCCTCGTAGCCCCTGAGGATGCCCCACGACATCCGGTGGTAAGGCGCGGTGATCACCGAATCCGAGGTGTGCGCGAGCACATGCGGGCCAAGGTCGATCTCGCCGAGGACGACCCCTGGCGGAAGTACGGCGAGCGGTCGATAGAGCGCGACGTCAAAGCACGTCTGATCGATCGCCGGTTTGGGAGCGGCCTGGGCGGCGTGGGCGTGCGCGGGCTCTGCCTTGGCGATAGCCGTCAACGCGGCATCGGCGCCGACGGCGAGCGGCACCGGCGAGAGCGCCACGCTGACGAGCGCAGTCGGCACCATCACCCCCCGCCAGAGGCGCTCGGCGAGCCAGCCCAGCGCGGCGGCCAGCGCCGGCACGCCGAACCAGAAGGCGTAGTCCTCCATCCGCCACGCGCGCGAGGCCGAGACGGCGGCGACGAGAACCAGTGCGGCCGCGAGCAGCGTCGCGCGGTCCCAGCGGCGCCAGCGGACCGCGAGCAGCGTCAGCGCCGCGGCCGCGCCCATCAACGCCATGAAGATACTGATCAGCGCGGAGTCGCGATGCTGGAACCAGAGCCGCTCCCAGGGCTGCAACTCGCTGATGTGGACGAACCAGATCGGACGAAGCCGGGGGTCGACCGCGGCGAAGGGACCGTGGATGCATGCCGGGTCGATCGCGAGGTAGACCGCGCCTGTCGCCAGGCCGATCGCCGCCGCCTGCGCGAGGCGAAACGGGAGGCTGGCGCGCACGCCCCAGGCGCCAAACGCGGCCAGGCCGAGGCCTGCGATCAGGATCGCGGCGGTGAGGTTGAAGCCCAGCGAGTCGCAGAACGGCAGGCCCCAGCGGTCGGGCGGCGTCTGTAGCAGGAAGAAGCCCGTCGTCGCGGCGGCGAGCGCAAGGCCATAGGCGCGCGCGGCCTTCGCCTCGTCGCGATCGATCACGGCCGAGAGGGCGAAGCTCGCGCCGGCCAGCGCGTGGAAGGCGAGCGCCTCAATGCCGATGGCCAGGCCGAGGCCGCTGGCGAACCCGGCCAGGGCGGCGAAGCGCGTCCGCTGCTCTCTGGCCATGGCGCATGCGACGGCGATCGCCGCCATCGTGATCTGGACGTTGTGGTGGTCGATCCGGCCCGGCCTGAACTGCACATACATCTGGGTGTTGGTCAGCAGCAGCATCGCGCAGCAGAAGAGGGCGAGCTTGCCGCCCAGGCTGCGCGCGATGGAGAGCGCCGCGATCGCCGCCGGCGCGATCCAGAGCAGCGGCCAGGTGAAGCGGACGATCAGCTCCGCCCAGGCGGGGGTCGTCACCCGCTCGACCAGCCAGAGGAAGCCGGCGAGAGCGCCGTCGAGCAGCCTTGACCAGTGCATGTAGATGCCCTGCGGCGGCTGCAGGCGCGTCACCAGCTGGTCGTACCAGCCCTGCCCGTGCAGAAGCGACCGCACCAGCACCAGCCGCATAGCGTCGTCGGTGTCGCCGAGCGAGGTGGTGATGTTTCCCTCGCTGATCGCCAGCACCACCCAGGCGCCGAGCGTGATTGCGAGCCCGACCGCGACCAGGCGTCGGTTGGAGGTGAGGTCCGGCGTGTCGGAGAGCTTCATGGCCGACCTGGGAGGGGCGTTGGCGCATCTGCGCCGCGCTTTTGATTCCGGTAAAGCGCGTACGTGTCCCCATTTCTCTGTTTCAACAGCTCCGTTCACGGCGAAGGTCGACGCGTACGGCGCCTTTCGCTATGATTCGACGGTGGTTTCCGACATCGGACATGCCTGAGGCGGCCCGGCAGCTCCGCCTTGATCTGCGCGGGTCGGCGCCGTTCCGGCGCGCCGACTTCATCGTTTCGCCCGCGAACGCCGAGGCTCTGAGAGCGCTCGACGCCTGGCCGAACTGGCACGGGGGCTGTTTGACGCTGGTCGGGCCCTCGGGCTCCGGCAAGTCGCACCTGGCGCAGACCTGGGCTGGCAACGCGAACGCTGTCGTGCTCGCGGCGGACGAACCGCCGGGCGAACATGCGCTGCCAAAGCTTGCCGGGCGACCGGTGCTGGTCGAGGACGCCGACCGCGGCGCGGGCGAGGAGCTGTTGTTCCACCTGATCAACATGGCGGGCGCGCGCGGCGGCGGCCTGCTGCTTACCGCCCGGCGCCCGCCGAGCGGCTGGCCCGCCGCCTTGCCCGACCTGCGTTCGCGGCTGAACGCGCTGCCAGTCGCCGAACTCTTGCCACCCGACGACGCGGTGCTGAGCGCCGCGCTCGGCAAGTTCTTCCGCGAACGGAATATCCGTCCCGCGGACGACCTGATTCCATACTTGCTGCGGCGCATCGAGCGCTCGATTCCGAAGGCTCGGGCGTTCGTCGCCACCCTGGACGAGACCGCCGACGCCGAGCGGCGGCCTATTTCCCGGGCGCTGGCGCGGCGAATCCTCGAAAACGAGGCGGCGGCCGGCGACCTGATCGACTAGGGCTTGCGGCGCGCCGTGGGCTGAGCGAACCTTGCCCCCGCACCCCGCGGAACCCCAATGACCGACATCGCGATCGCTGACGCCATACCGGACACCCTGACCCCGGTGCCGTCCAGCCCCGCGCTCAATGAGGCGCTGATCGCTTCGCCGGACCGCTTCATCAACCGCGAGCTCTCGTGGCTGGCGCTGGACGAGCGGGTGCTGGAAGAAAGCCACAATCCGCGCCACCCGCTGCTCGAGCGGCTGCGCTTCCTCTCCATCTCGGCCAACATCCTCGACGAGTTCTACATGGTCCGCGTCGCCGGCCTGAAGGGCCAGGTGCGCGAGGGCGTGCGCGCCGTGAGCCAGGACGGCCTGACCGCCGCCGAGCAACTCGTGCGCATCAACGATCGCGCAGCGACGCTGCTGAGGGATCAACAGCGCCGCTGGCGGGACCTGCGCGCCGAGCTGAAGCAGGAGGGGCTGGTCGTCGTCGACGCCGCCGACACCACCGCCATCGAGCGCGCCTGGCTGGCCGAGGTTTTCCAGAGCCAGCTCTTCCCGATCATGACGCCGCTGGCGATCGACCCGGCGCACCCCTTCCCCTTCATCCCCAACCTCGCGTTCTCGATGGTGCTAAAGCTCAAGCGCCTGTCCGACGGAAAGCCGCTGTTCGCGCTCGTGCCGGTGCCGGCGCAGGTCGCGCGCTTCTGGGAGCTGCCGCGCTCGTCGGGCGGCCGCACGCGCAAGAGCGTGCGGCGTTTCATCGCGCTCGAGGGGGTGCTCGCCCTGTTCCTCGATCAACTCTTTCCCGGTTGCGAGGTCGAAGGCAGCGGCGTGTTTCGCCTGATCCGCGACTCCGATGTCGAGATCGAAGAAGAAGCCGAAGACCTGGTGCGCGAGTTCGAGATGCGTTTGCGCCAGCGGCGGCTGGGCTCGGTCGTGCGCATCGAGATCGAGGCGCTGATGCCGGAGGAGCTCCGGCGCTTCATCGTCGGCAACCTGCACGCGGAGCCGCAGGACACCATCGTGGTCGACGGCATGCTGGGCCTGGACGAGCTCTCGCAGCTCATTCCCGCCGACCGCTCCGACCTGAAGTTCCGCCCGTTCGAGCCGCGCTTCCCCGAACGCATCCGCGACCACGGCGGCGACTGCTTCGCGGCCATCCGCGAGAAGGACATCTTGGTCCACCATCCGTTCGAGAGCTTCGACGTCGTCGTGCAGTTCCTCAGGCAGGCGGCGCACGACCCGAACGTGCTGGCGATCAAGCAGACGCTCTACCGCACCTCGCAGGACAGCCCCATCGTCGCCGCGCTGATCGAGGCGGCGGACAACGGCAAGAACGTCACCGCGCTGGTCGAGATCAAGGCGCGCTTCGACGAGGCGGCCAATCTGAAATGGGCGCGCGACCTGGAACGCGCCGGCGTGCACGTCGTCTTCGGCTTCGTCGAGTACAAGACCCACGCCAAGCTCTCGATCGTCGTGCGGCGCGAGGGCGAGGCGCTCACCACCTACTGCCACTTCGGCACGGGCAACTATCACCCGGTCACGGCGCGCATCTACACCGACCTGTCGCTGTTCACGTGCGATGCGGCGCTGGCGCGCGATTCCGGCAAGCTGTTTAACTTCATCACCGGCTACGCAGTGCCGACGAAGCTCGAGAAGCTCTCGTTCTCGCCGGTAACCCTGAAGGCGGACCTGCTGAAGCTGATCGCGCACGAGGCGGAGAACGCGAAGGCCGGAAAGCCGGCCCAGATCTGGGCGAAGCTGAACGCGCTCGTCGATCCGGTGATCATCGATGCGCTCTACCGGGCGAGCCAGGCCGGCGTCTCGGTCGAGCTGATCATCCGTGGGATCTGCTGCCTTCGGCCTGGCGTTCCGGGGTTGTCGGACAACATCCGGGTGAAAAGCATCGTCGGCCGCTTCCTCGAACATGCCCGTATCGTCGCCTTCGCCAACGGCAGCGCCATGCCGAGCCCCAAGGCGCGCGTGTTCATTTCATCGGCTGACTGGATGCCGCGCAACCTGGACCGCCGCGTGGAAGCGCTGGTGCCGGTCGAAAACCCGACGACCCACCAGCAGGTCTTGGGCCAGATCATGGTCGCCAACATCAACGACGAGGCGCAGAGCTGGGAGATGGACGCCCAGGGCCGCTACCGGCGCGCGCCGGGCTGGGACGCGCCAAACGCCTTCTCGGCGCACCAGTACTTCATGACCAACCCCAGTCTCTCCGGGCGCGGTCAGAAGGTGAAGGACCTGCCGCGCGCGTTCGAGCATGTCGGCGCCCGACGCTAGACCCCCGCGCGACGCCGCGGTCATCGATATCGGCTCCAACTCGGTCCGCCTGGTCATGTACCGGCTGGAGGGCCGGGCGATCTGGACCGTCTTCAACGAGAAGGTGCTCGCCGGCCTCGGCGCCGACCTGGCCGAGACGGGCCGGCTGGCGCCCGACGGCGTCGAGCAGGCGCTGGTCGCACTGAAGCGGTTCAAGGCGGTGCTCGAGGCCGCCCAGCCCACCGAGGTGTTCGTCGTCGCCACCGCCGCCGTGCGCGAGGCGTCCGACGGCCCGGCTTTCGTCCGCCGGCTCAAGAAGGAGGCGGGCTTAAGCGTCCGCGTGCTCACCGGCGAGGAAGAGGCGCGCTACGCGGCGCTCGGCGTTCTCGCCGGCCAGCCGGACGCCGACGGCGTGGTCGGCGACCTAGGCGGCTCGAGCCTCGAGCTCGTCCGGGTTGCGGACGGGACCCCCGCCAAGGGCGTCAGCCTGCCGCTGGGCGCCTTCGCGCTCCGCGGGACGGACGGCTTCGACCTCGGCCGCGCGCGATCGAAGACGGCGAAGATTCTTGACGGCGCACGCGCGACCTTCTCAGCCGAGACGCTCTATGCCGTGGGTGGCGGCTGGCGAAACCTTGGCCTCTTGCAAATGCGGCTGGCCGACTACCCGCTGCAGATCGTGCACCAGTACGAGATACCGGCTGGCGCCGCGCTCGAAGCGGCCCGCTTCATCGCGCGCCAGTCGAAAAGCTCGCTCGAGCGCATCGAGGGCGTCTCAAAGCGCCGGCTCGACACTATCCCCTACGCCGCCGTCGTGCTGGAAGGCATGATTGAGCGGTTGGGGCTGAAGCGCATCTCCATTTCCGCCTTCGGCCTGCGCGAGGGGCTGTTGCTCAACTCCATGCCCGGCCGCACCCGGGCGCTGGACCCGCTGATCGAAGGCTGCGCGGCGCTGGGGGCGCGGCAAGGGGTCAGCGAGGACATCGGGCCGGCGTTGGAAGCCTGGCTAAACCCGGTGTTCTCGGCGTTGGCGCCGGTATTCGGCGAGCGGGACCCGACGCTCATCGCCGCCGCGGCCCGGCTCGCCGACCTCGGCGCGCGTCTGCACCCCGACCACCGCGCCGACCTGGTGTTCGAGCAGGTGCTGCGCGCCCCGATCGCCGGCATGAACCATGCCGAGCGGACCTTCCTCGCAACCGCGCTGTTCGCCCGCCACACGGCCTCGCCCAGCCCGCCGCAGCCGCGCATTCTCGGCCGCATCCTCACCGACGAGCGCCTGGAGCGCGCGCTGGCGCTCGGTGCGGCGATGCGGCTCGGATGCGATCTTTCGGGCCGCAGCGGCGAACTGCTCAGCCGCTCGAAGCTCGCGGTAGCCGGCGACGCGCTGGCGCTCACCGCCGACGGCCGTTGGGCCGACATGCTGCTCGGCGAGCAGACCGCGAAGCGCGCCGCCCAACTTGCCGACCGCCTGGAGCTCGGCCTGAAAATCGGCCGCTAGGGCGCGCGGCGTTCAAGCCGACTCCGGCCTAGGCGCCCTTCGCACCTCGACCACCCGCACGCGGGCGCCGTCGAGCACCAGCGCAAGCTCGCCACGCTTGAGCTTGAGCGCATCGGCGCCGAAGGCCTCCCGCCGCCAGCCGCGCAGCGCTGAGACGTCGGCCGCGTCGTCGCCGGCGATCTGTTCGAGGTCGGCGACCGTTGCGATCAGCTTGGACGCCACGCCCGCGTCCTCGGACCGGGCCTTGAGCAGCACCTTGAGCAGTTCGACGATCGCCCCGGAAGCCGGGTTGGACGGCGTGATTTTGCGCTCGATGACCGGCGCATAGGCGTCCGCGTCCTCCAGCGCCGCCCTGACGGCCTCGACGATCTCGCCGCCGAAGCGCGAGGTGGAGAAACCCTTCGGTAGTGAGCGCAGCCGGCCGAGCGCGTCAGCGTCGGTCGGCAGCTGGGTGGCGATCTCGTCGATCGCGTCGTCCTTCAGGATGCGGCCGCGCGGCTGGTCGCGCGTCTGCGCCGTCTGTTCGCGCCAAGCGGCGACGCCGCGCAGCACCGCCAGGTATTTGGTCGTGAACTTGCGAGGTTTCAGGCGCCGCCAGGCCTTCTCGGGATCGATGTCGTAGTTGGCCGGATCGATCAGGCCCGTCATTTCTTCGGTCACCCAGGCGAGACGCCCCTCGGCCGCCAGGCGATCGCGCAGCAGGGGATAGACGGCCGCCAGGTGCGTTACGTCGGCAAGGGCGTAGTCCAGCTGCGCCTGGCTCAGCGGGCGCCTGGCCCAGTCGGTGAACCGGCTCGATTTGTCCAAGCCGATCTTCAGCATCTGACGCACCAGCGCGTCGTAGGCCACCTGCTCGCCGAAGCCAGCCGCCATCGCCGCGATCTGGGTGTCGAACAGCGGTCGCGGGAGAACGCCCAGGTAGGCGAAGATCTCGACGTCCTGGCGGGCGGCGTGAAAGACCTTCTCCACCCGCTCGTTGGCCAAGAGGCCGAGGAGCGGCGCCAGATCCATTCCCTCTGCCAGCGGGTCGATGACCGCGCCCTCCTCGGGGCTGGCGACCTGCACCAGGCAGAGCTTCGGCCAATAGGTGGTCTCGCGCATGAATTCGGTGTCGACGGCGGCGAACGGCGCGTCCGCAATGCGCCGGCAGAAGGCGTCCAGCGCGGCGGTGGTGGTGATTGGCGTCATCGGTTAGCTATAGCGCGGCGACTCGGGGCCTGGCCAAGGCCCGTTCCGCCGAAGTGCGAGAGCCCGCAGATGACCGAGCGGCCGAACGGCCTAACTTACGCGGACGCCGGCGTCGATATCGACGCGGGTGCGGCGCTGGTCGAAGCGATCAAGCCGCTTGCCAAGGCAACACGCCGGGCTGGCGCGGACGCTGATCTGGGCGGATTCGGCGCCCTGTTCGACCTCAAGGCCGCCGGCTACGCCGACCCGCTCTTGGTCACCACGACCGACGGCTGCGGCACGAAGCTGAAGGTCGCGATCGAGACAGGCTTGCACGATACGGTCGGCATCGACCTGGTGGCCATGTGCGTCAACGATCTTCTGGCCCAGGGCGCCGAGCCCCTGCTGTTCCTCGACTACTACGCCATTGGCAAGCTCGACGTCGAAGCCGGGCGGCGCGTCGTCGCCGGGATTGCCGAGGGGTGCAAGGAGGCCGGCTGTGCGCTCGTCGGCGGCGAGACGGCGGAGATGCCCGGCATGTACGCGGAAGGCGACTACGACCTCGCCGGATTCGCCCTCGGGGCTGTCGAGCGCCGTGCGGTCCTGCCAAGGCTCGAGCGCCAGGCCGCCGGCGCGGTGTTGATCGGGCTGGCCTCCTCCGGCCCGCATTCGAACGGCTATTCGCTGATCCGTAAGATCGTCGAGCGCACGGGCTTGGCGTGGGACGCGCCAGCGCCGTTCGATCCATCCCGTTCGCTGGCCGAGGCGCTCATGACGCCCACGCGCATCTACGTGAAGAGCGTGCTGCCATTGATCAAACAGGGTCTGATCGAAGGCGCCGCGCACATCACCGGCGGGGGACTGATCGACAACCCACCGCGGGCCATCGCAGCCGGCCTTGCGCCCCGCTTCGACTGGAACGCCTGGCCCCTGCCGGCCGTGTTCGCGTGGATGCAAGGCGCAGCCGGCATCGCCGACGCCGAGCTCCGCCGCACCTTCAACTGCGGCGTTGGGATGGTGCTGATCGTCAAGCCCGAAAATGCCGAACGGGCGCTGGCAGCGCTCAGCGCGGCGGGCGAGACCGCCTTCGTCTGCGGCGCGCTGACGGCCGCCTAGCCCGGCAAGACCACGCCGCCACGGGCGGCGATCTGGCGCAGCGTCTCGACAAACAGCCCGCCCTCGATCGCCACCACGCGCGCCGCGAGCGTTTCGGCCGTGTCGTCTGGGTGGACCGGGACGGTCTTCTGGCCGATCACCGGTCCGTGGTCGTAGACCTCGTCGACGACGTGGACCGAAGCGCCGCTCACCGTGTCCTTCGCGGCCAGAACCGCCTCGTGCACGAAACGGCCGTACATCCCCCTGCCACCGTACTTGGGCAACAGCGCGGGGTGCACATTCAGAATGCGGCCGCGAAAGCGCTCCAGGGTGAGCGGCCCGACCATGCGCAGATAGCCGGAGAGCACGGCCATATCGGCGCCGGCGTCGCTCAGGGCCGCCCGGATCGCTGCGTCCGCCGCCTCGTCCGAGCCGCTGGTGGTCTTGCTGATGTGCTCCACGCGCAGGCCGTGCTCGCGGGCGAAGTCGAGCGCCGCCGCATCGGCGTTGTTGCTGATCGCGACCGCCGCCTGGGCGTCGAGGTCCCCGGCCTCGATCGCCTGAACGATCGCGCGCATGCTGGCGCCGTTGTGGGAGGCCAGAAAGCCGAGCCGGAGCATCCGTCCGCCCTCCCGCCAGCGATCAGCCGACGATCTGATCCGGTGTGAAGAACTGGGCGATCTCGGCCTTGGCGTTCTCGACGCTATCCGAGCCGTGCACAGAGTTGCCGGTGAAGCTCTCGGCGTAGAGCGCGCGGATCGTGCCGGGCGCTGCGTTGGCGGGGTTGGTCGCTCCCATCACCTCGCGATAGCGGGCGATGGCGTTCTCGCCTTCCAGCACCTGTACTACGACAGGCCCCGACGTCATCAACTCGACCAGATCGTTGAAGAACGGCTTGTCCTTGTGCACGTCGTAGAAGGCGCGCGCCTGTCCTGGCGTCATGCGGATGCGGCGCTGCGCGACGATGCGCAGGCCCGCGTCCTCGATGACGGCGTTGATCTTGCCGGTCAGGTTTCGGCGCGTGGCGTCCGGCTTGATGATCGACAGGGTGCGCTCGGTCATGGACGGCCGCCGTTCTCGCGTTGAGTGGGGATTGGAAACCCTGGGGGTGGCGGCTTATAACCATGCGCGTCCGCGTCGCCAAGGCGGACGAGGCAAGACGGTCTGAAGATGCAACGGACGGCTGGAAGCAGACTGACGCATTAGCGCCCGCGCTCCGCGGGCGAGAGCCCGCATGCGGCGCCTGGGCCTGCCGGCCCCGCGCGCCGTCGCTGTTCCCGCACGCCCTTTTCCCTTTAGAGCGCTTTCCATGCTTCGCATCACCGACCTTGTCTTCGACGCCTACGGCCGCCGCTTCTTCGATTCCGCCAGCGTCTTCCTGCCCCGCGGCCACAAGGTAGGGCTGGTGGGGCGCAACGGCGCCGGCAAGACCACCCTCTTTCGCCTGATCAAGGGCGAGCTCGAGCCCGGCGGCGGCGAGATCGCCTTGCCGAAGGCCGCCCGCATCGGCTCCGTCGACCAGGAGCATCCTGCGAGCCCGGTTGCGCTGATGGACACCGTCCTCGCGGCCGACGTCGAGAGGGCGAGGCTGATGGCGGCGTTGGACACCGGCCCGCCCGAGCGCCTGGGCGAGGTCTACGCGCGGCTCACCGAGATCGACGCCGACCGCGCCCCCTCGCGCGCGGCGGAAATCCTGCACGGACTCGGGTTCTCGAACCCCGATCTGACCCGGCCAATGGCTGAGTTCTCCGGCGGCTGGCGCATGCGCGTGGCGCTGGCCGCGGCGCTCTTCGCCGAGCCGGACCTGCTCTTGCTGGACGAGCCGACCAACTACCTCGATCTCGAGGGCGCGCTCTGGTTGGAAGCGAGGCTGCGCAAGTACCCGAAGACGGCGATCGTCATCAGCCACGACCGCGAGATTCTGAACCGCTCGGTCGAGCACATCCTGCATCTGAACGACCAGAAGCTCGACCTCTACTCGGGCGGCTACGACGCCTTCGAGCGTGAGCGAGGGGAGAAGCTGCGCCTGCAGGAGGCCACGCGAGTGAAGATCGAGGCCCGGCGGGCGCACATGCAGTCGTTCGTCGACCGCTTTCGCTACAAGGCGTCGAAGGCGACGCAGGCCCAATCCCGACTGAAGATGATCGCCAAGCTGCCGGTGATCCCGCCGGTGATCGCCGAGCATACAGCGCCGTTCCGCATCCCCTCCCCCGCCCGGCGGCTGGCACCGCCGCTCCTACGCCTCGAGGGCGCAGCGGTGGGCTACGGCGGGCCGCCGGTGCTGAAGGCCCTGAACCTCCGCTTCGACGTCGACGACCGCATCGGCCTCTTGGGCGTCAATGGCGCGGGCAAGTCGACCTTCGCCAAGCTCCTCGCCGACGCGCTGCCGCTCGCCGCCGGACGCGTGCACCGGGCGCAGCGGATGAAGGTCGCCTGGTTCCACCAGCACCAGATCGAGGCGCTCGATCCCGTCGACACGCCGCTCACGATCATCCGGCGCGCGCTGCCGGAGCTGACCGAGGCGCAACACCGCTCGCGGATCGCCCAGTTCGGCATGGGCCGAGACAAGGCGGAGACGACAGTCGCCGATCTCTCGGGCGGCGAACGGGCGCGGCTGCTGCTCAACCTCGTCGCGCGTGAAGCGCCGCACCTCTTGATCCTCGACGAGCCGACCAACCACCTCGACATCGACAGCCGCCGGGCGCTGCTGGACGCGCTGAACGACTACGAGGGCGCGGTCCTGCTGATCACCCACGACCGTTCGCTCGTGGAGCTGGTCGCCGATCGGCTGTGGCTGACGGCGGACGGGACCATCCGCCCGTTCGACGGCGACCTAGAGGACTATGCCAAGCTCGTGCTCGACCAGGCGCGGCTCGCCGCGCGGGGGCCAAGGCCGGTCGACGCGCCGGCGCAGCCCGCGCCGGCGATCAGCCTCTCCACGCTCCGTCACCGGCTCGAGGCGGCCGAGCAGGCGCTGGCGGCCGCCGCCCGCGCGGCGGAAGAGCTCGACAAAGCGCTCGCCGACCCTGCGCTCTTCCGGCGCGAGCCTGTCCGCGCTGCCGACCTCGGCCGCCAGCGGGCGAAGGCGAAGGACGCGGTGGACCGCGCCGAAGCCGCCTGGATCGAGGCCGCCGAGGCCTATGAGCAGAGCCAGGCGGCGGCTAGCCGCATTTGACCGCAGTGACGATGCCCGTCTCGGTGTCGAATACGATGTCGGTGCGTCCAGGGATGTAGTCCTGGGTGACCAGGCAGGTGCTGCAATAGACACGCCTGAGGCTGGGGTAGACCGGCACGGGGATCGCCGAACGCGGCCTGCCGACCAGCCATGCCAGATTCTTCGCCTCGCAGGCGCCGGTGTCAGATGCCACGGCTGTCGTCGGGTACGGAATCGGCTGGGGTTGCGGCGGGGCTGAAGACTGCGCCGGCGCCGCGAGGGGCGTCGCGGGCTCCGGGCGCGCAGCCGGCCCGGCCAACACGGCGAGCGCGGTGCCGGCGGCGAAGATCATACCGGCCTTGGGGCTCATGCCTGCTTCTCCCATCCGCGCTCTGCGCCCTGCCGCCAGTACGACACGGGGTGCCCCGCGTCACGGAAGGTCCGCCAGCGCTCTCGCGCCTGGGCGGTCGCCTCCGCGTCGCGGCCGTCAAACAACAGAACGCAGCGCTCGAACCCATCGAGCGGCCCGGCCTCGGCCCCGTCGACCAGGAACAGGGCCTGCGCGTGATTGAGGTTCTCCGCCTCGGTGGTGAGCAGGATCGGCTGCCGCTCGGCCATCGGCTCGCGCGCGGTCCCGTGGGCGAGGAAACTGTCATCGCGGTAGCTCCACAGCCAGCCGTCCAGATGGTCGATACGCTCCTCGGCCGCCACGTGCACGAGAGCGCGCCAGCCACGCGCCAGCGTCTTCTCGAGCAGCTCCGGCAGCACTTGATCGAGCGCCGAGCGCTCCAGATGGTAGAACCAGATCTCGCAGGCGGCCGCGCTCATCGCGTCCTTTGAGGCTCGTGGTTGTCGGCGACGAACTGGTCGAGCAGGCGCACGCCGAACCCGCTCGCACCTTCTGGCGTGGTGGCGACCACCTGCGGTTTGCGCCAGGCGAGGCCGGCGATGTCGAGGTGGGCCCACGGGACGTCGCCGACGAACCGCTTGAGGAACAGCGCCGCGGTGATCGAGCCGCCGGGCCTTGGCCCGGTGTTCTTCATGTCGGCGGCCAGGCTGTCGAGGTTCTTGTCGTAACTCTCGACGATCGGCATGCGCCAGAGCTCGTCGCGCGAGGCTTTGCCGGCCTTCAGCAACTGGTCGGCCAGCGCATCGTCGTTGCTGAACAGGCCCGCGACGTCATGCCCGAGCGCAACGACCATCGCACCCGTGAGCGTAGCGAGGTCGACCATCAACCGTGGCTTGAACCGTTCCTGCACGTACCAGAGCGCATCGGCGAGCACGAGCCGGCCCTCTGCGTCGGTGTTGTTGACCTCGACCGTCTGCCCGGACATCGAGACCACGATATCGCTCGGCCGCTGGGCCTTGCCGTCCGGCATGTTCTCGACTAGGCCCAGCACGCCGACGGCGTTGACCTTGGCCTTGCGGCTGGCCAGCACATGCATGAGGCCGGCGACGGCCCCGGCGCCGCCCATGTCCCATTTCATCTCCTCCATGCCCTCGGCCGGTTTCAGGCTGATGCCGCCGGAGTCGAAGCAGACACCCTTGCCGATGAAGGCGAGCGGGGCGGAGTCGCCGCCGTTCTTCCATTGAATGACCGCGAGCTTGCTCTCGCGCGCGCTGCCCTCGCCGACGGCGAGCAGCAGGTTCATGCCCAGCTTGGCCATCTCCGCCTCGCCCAGGATCTCGACGGCGAGGCCGAGCGGTTCGAGCGCCTGCACGCGGCGGGCGAATTCCTCAGGGTAGAGGACGTTCGGCGGCTCCGAGACCAGATCGCGCGTGAACGCGACGCCGTCGGCCAGCGCCGCCAGCGGCGCGAACGCGGCCTTGGCCGCCGCTGGATCATCGGCAACGATCCGCACGGTCTTGATCGTGGGATTGGCGTCCGGCTTTTCCTTCGTGCGGTAGCGGTCGAACCGATAGGCCGCGAGACTCACGCCCAGCGCCGCGCGGGCCGACTTTGTCGGTGACGATTGGGCGAGGTTGATCGTGAGCAGCTCCGCGCCGCACGTTTTCAGCGCCTGGTAGGCCTCGGCGGCGGCGATCTCGGCGACCGTTTCGTCGAATCCCGGCTCGGGCCCGACGCCGACCATCAGCGCGTGCGAAACCCCGACCCCGGCGGGCGCGACCACCGCCAGCGACTTGCCCTTCGCGCCGCTGAACGGACCGGCCGCCAGCGCGCGTTCGAGCGCAGCGCCCGCCGCGCCGTTGAACCGGGCCGCGCCCGCGGAGAAACCGCCCCCCTCGAACACCGCGCCCGCCCATGCGCCTGAGGCGGACTCTGCGTCGCTCGGGGCGACAAACTCGATCTGCATACGGCGTCTCCTAGACGGTTGGCGCAAGGGTTGGGCGAAGTGTAGAAGATGACGCGCCAAGCCCGGCGCCGCAACGGCCCTGGCCGCGAACCTAGGCGCAAATAGCCTGCATGGGCCTGCTCGACCGGTACCTCTTTCGCCAGCTGCTAGGCCCCACCCTGTTGGCCGCCGTTTCGCTTTGCCTGGTCGGCGTGCTTAGCCAGAGCCTGCAGGCGCTCGACCTGATGGTCAAACAGGGTCAGAGCGCGCTGGTGCTGGCCGAGATCACCGCGCTCGCCACGCCGCAGCTTCTGGCCACCGTCTTGCCGATCGCCGTCTTCGTAGCGGGTCTTGTCGCGCTCAACCGGCTGCACACCGAGCAGGAGATCGTCGTCTGCTTCGCCAGCGGGATGAGCCGCTGGCGGGTCATCGCGCCGGCCATGCGACTGGCCGCCGTGGCGGCGCTCATCATCCTGGCCGTGAACCTCTGGGTCGCGCCGTTCTGCGAGCGGGCGATGCGGGTCGAGCTGTTCAAGGTCAAGACCGACCTTGCCGCGACGCTGGTCGAGCCTGGACAGTTCACCGAGCCAGCGCCGGGACTCACCGTCTACGTCCAGGACGTTGCGCACGGCGGACTGAAGAATCTGTTCGTGCTGCAGGAGAAGCCCGGTGGCGGCGACACCACCTTCATCGCCGCCAGCGGAACGATCGGCAAGCGCAACGGCGCGCCGGTGCTGACCATGCACAATGCCTCGCGGCAGGAGTTCTCCAAGTCGGGCGTCCTCACCTACCTGACGTTTGACGAATACACGTTCGACTTGTCTGACCTTCTGCTGGTGAAGGACCAAGTCCGCTACAAGGTCCCCGACCGCTACATGCACGAGCTGTTGTTCCCGGATCTAAGGCAGCCGTGGGAGCGCGCCAACCGGCTGAAGATGCTGGCGGAGGCTAACGCCAGGCTGGCCACGCCGCTCTACGCGATGGCCTTCATGGCGATGGCGATGGCCGCGGTGATCGGCGGTCCGTTCAGCCGCCTGGGGTACGCACGGCGCATCCTGATCGCGAGCGGCCTGGCGGCCGTGACGCGCATCGCCGGCGCAGGCGCGCAGGCGCTTTGCGACACGCAGGTGTGGGCGAACGCGCTGCAATACGCCATTCCGCTCGCCGCGACCTTTTGGGCCTTCCGGGAGATCTTCCGTCAGCCGGTCAGCCGCTTCGTGCCGCTGCACCCGCTCACCGGCTCGACGCTGATGCCGAGCCCGGCCGAATGAGGCTCAGACTCACCCGGATCGAGACCTACGTGCTGGGCTATACGCTGCTCGGCTTCGCCGCGGCGCTGGCCATCCTGACCACCGTCGTCGCGCTTGTCGACTTCGTCGAGATCTCGCGCGCGGTCAACGGCCGCGCCGACGTTGGCTACGGCGAGATCCTGCGGCTGACGGCATTGAACGTGCCCTCGGTGATCCTGGTCCTGTTCCCTTTCGCATTCCTGTTCGGCGTGCTCGGCGCCTTCGTCGATCTGAACCGCAAGAGCGAGCTCATCGCCATGCGCGCCGCTGGCGTCTCGGCCTGGCGCTTCATCTTTCCGGCGGCCGGCGCCGCCTTCGCCATCGGCGTCTTGACCGTCACGGTGTTCAATCCATTGGTGTCGGTCATGAACGCCCAATTCGAGCGCGAGCGGACCGCGCTGATGGAGGGTGTGCAGTCCAATGGACTTAAGGACATCTGGCTTCGGCAAGGGGACGCCCACACCCAGATCGTGGTTCGCGCGCGCTCGGGTGACGACGACCATGGCATGCTGAGGCTGAAGAACGTCTCGCTGTTCATGTTCACGCTCGACCAACGCGGCGGCGCGGCGCAGTTCTCGCGCCGCGTCGAGGCCGGCGAGGCCTGGCTCATGCCCGGCATGTGGCGCCTGACCGACGTCCGCGAGGCGACGCCCGGCGCCGAAGCCATGCGGTACGACACGCTGACCATCCCCTCCAAGCTCGATCCGCGCACGGCGCTCGAGCGCTATGTTTCCCCGAAGGGCGTGCCGTTCTGGCAACTATGGGGCGCGATCGCGCGCAACGAGCAGGCCGGCTTCTCGGCCACCGGATACGAACTGCAGCTGCAGGAGCTGTTGGCGACGCCGCTGCTGTTCGCGGCGATGTCCATCCTGGCCGCTGCGTTCTCGCTGCGCCTGATCCGGTTGGGGGGCGACGCCACCCTCGCCGGCGCCGGGCTCGCGATCGGCTTTTTCCTCTTCTTCGTCGACCAGGTCTGCGGCGCGCTGGGCGAGGCCAACGCTGTCCCGCCGTTCGCCGCCGCCTGGACGCCGCCGATCCTGGCGCTGCTGTCGGGGTTCACCCTGCTCTGCTATACCGAGGACGGTTAGGCGGCTAAGAAAGACCGTCGGCCGCGTCGCCGCAGTCAGTGGGGGATGCTTCGTCCGATGCGCGGCGTTCGACCGGGGCGGATCCGGAACTTTCGGTCGCTCCTCCTCGCCACCGCCGCCGCGGGCGCCCTTTTCGCCGGAAACGCCGCCGCGCAGAGCATCGGCGAGCTGCCGGTGCGGGTTCCAGGCTCGGCGGCGCCGGGGCTTCCCCTCGACCTGCACGGTCCAGCGTCGGCCGCGCCCGTTCCGAACGCAATCACCGACGAGGGCCTGCACAACCAGGGCTTCTACCTCGAGGCGGATACGCTGATCCGCGACGATAAGGCGAACCGCTGGACCGCCGAGGGCGGCGTGGAAGCCCGCTACCAGGGGCGGACGTTACGGGCGAAATCGGTGGTCTACGACGTCGCCTCGGGCGTGGTCACCGCCGACGGCGACGTGCAGGTGATCAACGCCGACGGGACCGGCGAATACGCCCAGCACATGCTGCTGGACGACAAGATGCGCGCGGGGTTCGCCGAAGGGTTTTCGGCGCGCCTGCCCCTGAACGGCAAGCTCGCCGCCAACATCGCGATCCGCCGCAGCGAGACGGTCGAGGAACTGGACCGCGCCATCTTCACGCCCTGCGACATCTGCGCGCCCGACGGCGCGCCGATCAAGCCCACCTGGTCGATCCAGGCCTCACAGATCATCGCGGACCAGCAACGGCACCTGGTCTACTACCGGAACGCGGTCATTCTCATCAAAGGCGTGCCGGTGTTCTACGCTCCGGTGTTCTTTCACCCGGATCCGAACGCGCCGCGGGCGTCCGGCCTGCTCGTGCCACGGGTGTCGTTCTACACCAACGAGCTCGGCAGCTCTTACGAGCAGCCGATCCTGTGGGTGATCTCGCCCTCGCAGGAATTGATCATCAGTCCACAGATCAACACCAAGGTGAATCCGTTCCTCAACCTGGATTGGCGCAAACGTTTCTACTCCGGGCTGATCGATGTGCGGGCAGGCTACACATACGAGCAGGACTTCGACTCGAACGGTCGGAAGTTCGGGGCCGACACCTCGCGCTCGTACATCCTGGCCAACGGCGACTTTAACCTGACGCCCAACTGGTCCTGGGGCTTCACGGCCGACCGCACGTCCGATCCACTGCTGTTCCAAAAGTACGACGTGCCGAGCGCCTACGCCGACCACGGCCTATTCCTTTCAGACAGTCAGCGGCTCTTGTCGCAGCTCTACGTCACCCGCCAGGACAGCAACTCCTACCTCTCCGTCGCGGCGCTGGACGTGCAAGGCCTCAGAACCACCGACCTCAACCGCACCTTCCCGCTGGTCGCCCCCCTGGTCGAAGGCCGCTGGGACGCCCCCTTCAACGTGCTCGGCGGCCGACTGCAGCTGGTCGGCAACGCGGTGCTGCTGAACTTCGATGAGTCGCCCGTGATGCCGACCCTCTCCGGCGCCTATGACCGCGCGTCCGGCGAGCTGAACTGGCTGTCCACCTACACCACGCCGAACGGAATCCGCATCCAGCCGTTCGCCGACTTCAGGGCCGACGTGTTCGACGTCTCCCGCCTTACTACGCCCGCCCGGACGGACACGGTCACCCAGGGGCTCGCCACAGGGGGCGTCACGGTGAGCTGGCCCTTCATCCGCCAGGCTGGCGCGACCACGATCGTACTCGAGCCGATCGCGCAACTGGCGGTGTCGCCGGACTACAACGCCAACCCGAACATCCCCAACGAGGACGACGTCGTCTTCCAGTACGACGAGTCGGACCTCTTCTCGCCCGAGAAGTATGACGGCTTCGACCTGTACGAAGGCGGCCAGCGCTTGAACCTCGGCGGCGAAGCGACGTTCGAGTGGGATGGAGGCCTGAGCGCCAACGTTGTCCTCGGGCGCACCTTCCGCGCCCGCGCCACCAACGTCTTTCCGCAGAAGACGGGGCTGAACGCGACCGCCTCGGACTGGGTCGTCGCCGTCGACGCGACGCCCATGGACGGCGTCTCGGCGTTCGGCCGCGCGCTGATCAACGACGCCTTCAGCGTCGAGCGGTTGGAGTTGGGCGTGAACTACGCGACCACCAGGGTCGACGGCTACATCCGCTACCTTGGCGACGAAACCCAGCTGAACGGCCCAGTCCGCAACCTGGAGACCGGCAATGAGATTCTGGTCACCAAGCACTGGGGCTTCGACCTCGACGCCATTCGCGACATCGAGATCAACCGCTGGACGTTGTTCGACCTCGGACTGCTGTATAAAGACGACTGCATCAAGGTCGCGGTCGTATACCGCCATCAGTCGACCGTTGTCGGCCGGCTCGGCGAGTCGGACTCGGTCTTTCTGCGCCTAACGCTCGCCACATTGGGTGACCAAGGGTACGATGAGGGCTTCAACAACGGCATGGCGCGCTAGGCGGCGAAGCGCCGGCGTGTGAGTTTCAAGGGGACCGACCTTCACGATGACGCGGATAGGTAAGGCGGCCGGAGCGGCCGCGGCGATCATCATGTTCGCAGGTCTGGTCGGGGCGGCGCAGGCGCAGGACCAGCCGACCCTGCGCGCGGGTGTCGTCGCCATCGTCAACGACAACATCATCTCGAGCTACGACGTCGCCCAGCGAATCCGCTTCATCATCGCCACCAGCGGCATCCAGGTGACCGAGCAGAACAAGCCGCAGCTGGAACAGGAAGCGGTCAACGAGCTGATCGACGAGCGGCTCGAGATTCAGGAAGTTCGTCGCGCCGAAAAGGACCAGGCCAAGCAGGGGACGACCACGCAAATCGTCGCCAACGATGCCGAAGTCGACGAGCGCCTCGGCGACATCGCGCAAGCGAACTTCCACATGGGTGCGCAGCAGTTCCTCGATGCGCTAAGCAACGCCGGCATCGACAAGAACACCGTCCGCGACCAGATCCGTGCGCAGATCAGCTGGGAGCGCTGGATTGGGGGCCGCTACGGCGGCTCGCGCATGAAGATCAGCCCGGCGCAGATCAACAGCGCCATCGCCGAGCGTGAAGCCGCGGCGGCTCAACCGCAATATCTGCTCGGCTTGATCTACATCGACGCCAACACGGCCGGCGGGATGCAGAACGCAGAGGCCGGCGCTGCGCAGCTGGTGGCCCAGATGCAGCAGGGGGCGCCGTTCGCTCAGGTGGCGCGGCAGTTCTCGAACGACTCGACGGCCGCGACCGGCGGCGACGCCGGCTGGCTGACGACAAGCCAGCTTGCGCCGGAAGTGCGCCCGGTCGTCGACGATCTGCGCCCCGGCGAGCTTTCCAAACCAATCCCGTCGTCGAACGGCGTCTACATCATCCTGATGCGCGATAAGCACGCAGGCGCGAGCTCGGAACTCGTCACGCTCAAGCAGGCGGCGATCAGCCTGACGGCCGACGCGTCGGCCGCCGACGTCGCCGACGCCCAGGCCAAGCTGATAAAGCTCAAGGGCGAGCTTAAGGGCTGTGACGGCCTGGAGGCGCGTGCGTCACGCGTTCCGGGCGTGGTCGCGGGCGATCTGGGCGAGGCGGACGTGAAGGATCTTAAGGCCGAGTTCCGCGACGCCGCGCTCAAGCTCGCTGTCGGCCAGGTCAGCGATCCGATCCGGACCGACGCGGGCCTGCACCTGTTGGCGGTCTGCGCCCGCCGGCAGGCCGGCGTCGACATCCCTTCGGCCGACGAGATGGAGAACAGGTTACGCGAGGACGAGCTCAGCTTGATCTCAAAGCGCCAGCTGCGCGACCTCAGGAATTCGGCCACCATCGAGTTTCCGTGAGGACCCAGCCGCTCGCGCTCAGCCTGGGTGACCCGGCTGGCATCGGCCCGGAGATCACCGTCAAGGCTTGGCGCGCGCTGCGTGCGAGCGGACCAGCGTTCGTCGTCGTTGGCGATAGTGAGGTGCTGGCGGCGGCGCCGGTGGGCGGCGAAGTCGCGTTGAAGCGGGTGGCCGGCGCACACGAGGCCGCAGCCGTCTTCGCCGACGCCCTCCCCGTCTTGGACCTGCCGCTGCAGACAGCGGCCGTCGCCGGCCGCGCTGATCCTGCTCTTGCGCCGACCGTCATCCGCTGGATCGAGACGGCGGCGGGCCTCGCCCTTTCGGGCGACGTCGCCGGGGTCGTCACCGCCCCGATCGCCAAGGCGCCGCTCTACGCGGCGGGGTTCGCGTTTCCCGGGCACACCGAGTTCCTCGCTGAGCTGACCGCGGCCGCGCGCTACGACGGCGCGCGCGGACCGGTGATGATGCTCATCGCCGGCGACCTTCGCGTCAGCCTCGCGACGATCCACCTCGCGGTCCGCGACGTGCCCGGCGCGCTTTCCATTCAGACGATCGTCAACGCCGGGCTGGTCTCAGCCCAGGCGCTCCGCCGCGACTTCGGCATCGCGCGGCCGATGCTCGCGCTCGCCGCGCTCAACCCGCACGCCGGCGAAGGCGGCTCGCTCGGCCGCGAGGAGATCGAGATCATCGCTCCCGCAGCGCGCGCCCTGCGCGACCTCGGCGTCGAATGCACCGACCCGAAGCCCGCCGACGCCCTGTTTCACGCCGACGCCCGCCGCGGCTACGACGCGGCCGTCTGCATGTACCACGATCAGGCGCTGATCCCGGTGAAGATGCTGGACTTCTGGGGTGGGGTGAACGTCACGCTAGGCCTGCCGATCGTGCGAACCTCGCCCGACCACGGCGTCGGCTTCGACATCGCCGGCCGCGGCCTCGCCCGCGCCGACAGTCTGATCGCCGCGCTGAGGATGGCCGACGCTATCGCCGCGCGCCGGCGGAGCCTCAGCGCGGCGGCGTGAGGCTCGGCGCCCTACCGCCGCTGCGCGAAGGACTGGCGAAGCATGGCCTCTCCGCCAAGCGCGCGCTCGGGCAGCACTTCCTGCTCGACCTCAATCTGACGGCAAAGATCGCCCGCCTGGCCGGGCCGCTCGAGGGCTCGACTGTGATCGAGGTCGGACCGGGGCCTGGCGGCCTGACGCGGGCGTTGATCGAAGCCGGCGCACACGTGATCGCGATCGAACGCGACGCGCGGTTCCGGCCCATGCTGGCCGAACTCGCGGCAGCGGCGGGCGGGCGGCTGACGGTGGTCGACGCCGACGCCCTCACCGTCGACGAAGCGGCGCTCGCGCCTCCTGGGACGCCGGCGCGTGTCGTCGCCAACCTGCCTTACAACATCTCCGCGCCGCTCCTGGTCAAGTGGCTGACCGGCCCATTCCGTCCGGCGTCGATGACGCTGATGTTCCAGAAGGAGGTCGCCGAGCGCATAACCGCGGCGCCGGCGAGCGCGGCTTACGGCCGCCTCTCGGTGCTTGCGCAGGCCCTTTCCGAGCCGGAGATCGTGATGACGCTGCCAGCGCGAGCCTTCACGCCGCCGCCGCGGGTCGAGTCCGCCGTGGTGCGGTTCGAGCCGGCGGCCGAGCGCCCGGACGACGCCACGATAGCGGCGTTGGAGACCATCACCCAGGCCGCCTTCGGCCAACGGCGCAAGATGCTGCGATCGAGCCTGAAGGCGCTCGGCGGCGCCCAGCTGTGCGCGACGGCCGGCATCGATCCGGGTCTCCGCGCCGAGGCGATCCCCGTCGCCGGCTTCCTGGCGCTCGCCCGCGCGCTGATGTCGGGCGCCGGATCGCCATGAAGCTGCTCGTCGATACCGACATCGGGGACGACTACGACGACATCGTGACCCTCGCCGCGGCGCTGGCCAGCCCGGAGGTCGACATCCTTGGCGTCACCACCGTCGTCGGCGACGCAGCGCTCCGCGCGCGGCTTGTCCGGCGGTTCCTGGCGCTGGCTGGACGCGACGACATTCCGGTCGCCGTTGGGGCGACGATCCGAACCGGAGCGCCGTTCTCGCACCGGCGCTGGGCGCGCGGCGGACCTGACGGGCCGGAGCCCGACGCGGTCGGCTTCCTGTTGAGCGAGATCGCGGCCAACCCGGACCAAGTGACGCTCCTGGCGCTCGGCCCGCTGACCAACCTCGCCGCGGCGATCGCCCGCGACGCCGCCGGCTTTGGCCGATTGCAGCGGGTCGTGCTGATGGGCGGCTCGGTGCGCCGCGGCTATCGCGACCTGGCTTGGAGCGCCGGGGGGACGCCTTCCATCGAATACAACATCGTCTCCGATATCGCCGCCGCCCAAGCAGTGTTCGAGGCCGGCGTGCCGCTCGTGGTCGGACCGCTGGACGCAACGATGATCGCGCTGGACGAACTCAAGCGTCAGTTCATCTTCACCCGCTCGACGCCCGTCACCGACGCCTTGGCGCTCACCTATCTGCAGTGGTCTGCCGTCGCCGGCCGCATCACGCCGCTGCTCTTCGACACCGCGACCCTCGCGCTGGCGATCGAACCGTCGATGTTCAAGCTCGAGCGCCTGCGCCTCACGATCGACGACGAAGGCTACACCCGTGTCGCCGGCGGTTCGCCGAACGCCGACGTCGCGCTCGACGCCGATGAGGATCGTTTCCACCGCTGGCTGATGCCGCGGCTGGTGGGAAAGCGCTGACGGCTCAGAGCTTTTCGGAGAGCAGTCGGCCGACGAGCTCCGCGAGCCCGGGGTTGCGGACTCGTTTCAGCCGCTCGGCGCGGTAGATCGCCCCAAGCTCGGCAGCAGCCCGGTCGAGATCATCGTTGACGATGACATAGTCGTACTCCGTCCAACGGGCGATCTCGCCGTAGGCGCGCGCGAGGCGGCGGCGGATCACGCCCTCGTCGTCCTGGGCGCGGCCGTGCAACCTGGTTGCGAGGTCGGCCATCGAGGGCGGCAGCACGAACACGCGCACGGCTTCGTCGGGGGCGGTCGCTGCGATCGTCGCCGCGCCCTGCCAGTCGATGTCGAACAGCACATCCTTGCCGGCTGCCAGGGCTTCGGCGACCGGCCTGCCCGGCGTGCCATAGCGGTGCTCGTGCACATCCGCCCACTCGAGAAAAGCGCCCGCGGCGACCATGGCGTCGAAGCCAGTCCGATCCAGGAAGCGGTATTCGCGCCCGGCGGCCTCGCCCGGCCGTGGCGCGCGCGTCGTGGCGGAGATGGAAGCGGCGAGTCCGGGGTTGTCGGCCAGCAACCGCCTGCAGAGCGTCGTCTTGCCGGCGCCCGAGGGGCTGGAAACGACCAGCATCAGGCCTCGCCGTTCATTCGACATTCTGCACCTGCTCGCGCAGCTGATCGATGACCGCCTTCAGCTCGAGGCCTAAGGCCGTGAGCGCCGTCGTGGCCGACTTCGAGCACAGGGTATTGGCCTCGCGCATGAACTCCTGGGTCAGGAAGTCGAGGCGACGTCCGACGGCGGCCGCCCCCGCCAGCAGCTCGCGGGCGCTCTCGACGTGCGCGGCCAGGCGGTCGAGTTCTTCGCGCACATCGGCGCGGCCGGCCATGACGGCCGCCTCCTGCACCACGCGCTCGTCCAGCACGGCCGAGACGCCGACGAGTTCGGCGATCCGCTTGGCGAAGCGCTCCTTCAGGAGCGCGGGCTGCTCGCGCGCCTCAGTCCTCGCTTCGGCCGTCAGGGCTTCGATACGGTCGACGAGGCCTGCGAGCGCGGGCGCAAGCGCCGCCCCCTCGGCTAGTCGAGCGGCCTTCAGGTCGGCAAGCGCCAGGGCGACGGTCTCGGCGATGGCGGTTTCGAGCGCCGCGCGGGCGTCGGGGTCCTCATCCTCCGCACCTGCCTCGATCACGCCGGGCAGGCAAAGAAGCCCGTCGAGCGCCGGCGGCGCAGCGCGGTTCGCCTCCACATACGGGCGGCAGAGCTCAAGGTAGCGCTCGAGCTGGTCCCGGTTCACCCTGACCGCGGCCGACCCGCCCGACTGGCGGGCCTGAACCGCGACGGTCAGCTGCCCGCGGCTGAACAGGCCTTGCGCCGCTTCCCGGGCGCCGCGTTCCAAGCCCTCGAGGTTGGCCGGCCCGCGAAATCGCGTTTCCAGCCCACGGCCATTCACCGAGCGGGCTTCCGCCACCCAGGTCCAGGCGCCAGCGCGGCCCTCGGCGCGCGCAAAGCCGGTCATGCCTGAGAGACTCAACCGTGAGCTCCGGCTGACGGCGCCGGCGGCGGCTGCGCGCCCGCGTGCTCGATCGCGCGCCAGTGGGCGACGTTCTTCTGATGCTGTTCGAGCGTCGATGAAAACGCGTGCCCGCCCGTCCCGTCGGCGACGAAATAGAGCTCATCGGTGCGCGGGGCATCGAGCACCGCGGCCAGCGACGCGCGCCCCGGATTGCAGATCGGCGTCGGGGGGAGGCCCGGAATCACATAGGTGTTGTAGGGCGTGGGCGCGGTGAGCTCGGACTCGCGGATCCCGCGGCCGAGCGGCACGCCGCGCGTCAGTCCGTAGATAACGGTGGGGTCGGACTCGAGCTTCATGCCCTTCTGCAGGCGGTTCAGGAACACGGCCGCGACCCGCGGTCGCTCGCTGGCCAGGCTCGTCTCCTTCTCGACGATAGAAGCGAGGATCACCGCCTGCTCGGGGCTGGTCAGCGGCAGATCCTGGCGGCGCTGCGCCCAGAGCCCGGCCAGGAGCTGGTCGCGGGCGTCCATCATGCGCTGCAGCACCGCTGCGCGATCCTCGCCGCGCTGAACCTCGTAGGTCTCCGGCAGCACCGCGCCCTCCGGCGGGATGGGCGCCGACCCGGTGAGGATCGATGTCGCGTCCAGCGCGTCGATGACGGCCTGCGAGGTGAAGCCTTCGGGGATGGTCACCAGGTGGTGCACGATCTCGCCGCGCCGGATCATGCGCATGATGGCGGCCATCGAAGTGTGCGGCTCGAACGCGTACTCCCCCGCCTTCAGGTGGCGTGCAGCGCCGGTCAGCTGGGCGGCGATCAGGAAGACGGTCGACGAGCTGATCGCCCCTTCCCGCTCGAGCGCCGCGGCGATCTCGGGCGTCCTGACGCCGGAGGGGAGCACGACATCGGTCGCGTGGGCGGCCGGGCCCGGGCCTTGGAACAGCCAAACGCCGACCAGAGCCAGCAGCATCAGGAGCACGCCAAGAGTGGCTGCGGCGCTCGTCGCCATGATGGCGAAGCGGCGGCCGGGACTGAGGCCGCCGGACTGGAGTCGACCGCCCGGACCCGACCGGCCGGTCACGAGACTTTCTTGAGCGCCAGCGACGCGTTCGTGCCGCCGAAGCCGAAGCTGTTGGACAACGCCACATCGATCTTCATCGGCTTGGCCTTGTGCGGCACCAGGTCCAGCGGCGTGTCGACGGAGGGATTGTCGAGGTTGATCGTGGCCGGCGCGATCTGGTCGCGGATGGCGAGCGCCGTGAACGCGGCCTCGACGGCGCCTGCGGCCCCCAAGAGGTGGCCGATCGACGACTTCGTCGACGACATGGCGACCTTGCCGGCCGCCTGGCCCAAGAGGCGTTCGACTGCACCGACCTCGATCTCGTCGCCGAGCGGCGTCGAGGTGCCGTGGGCGTTGATGTAGTCGATGTCCGAAGGATCGATGCCGGCGTGGGCGATCGCGGCCTTCATCGCGCGGAAGCCTCCGTCGCCGTCGGGCGACGGCGCGGTGATGTGGTAGGCGTCGCCGGCGAGGCCGTAGCCGGCGACCTCGGCGTAGATTTTCGCCCCCCTGGCCTTGGCGTGCTCGTACTCCTCCAGGACCAGCGCAGCCGCGCCCTCGCCCATGACGAACCCGTCGCGGTCCTTGTCGTACGGGCGCGAGGCCCTTTCCGGCGAGTCGTTGAAGTGGGTCGACATGGCGCGGCAGGCGATGAAGCCGGCGATCCCGAGCGGGATGACCGCGGCCTCGGCCCCGCCTGCCAGCATCACGTCGGCGTCGCCGAACTGGATGAGCCGGGTCGCATCGCCCACCGCGTGCGCGCCGGTGGCGCAAGCGGTGACGACCGAGTGGTTCGGCCCCTTCAGCCCATAGCGGATCGAAACCTGGCCGGACGCCAGGTTGATGAGGGCCGAGGGGATGAAGAAGGGGCTGACGCGCCTAGGCCCCCGCTCGTGCAGGTCGATCGCCGTGTCTGAGATGGTGCCGAGACCCCCGATGCCCGAGCCGATGATGACGCCCGTGCGCACCTTGTCCGCCTCGGCCTCGGGCTTCCAGTCGGCGTCGGTTAGCGCCTCTTCGGCCGCCGCGACCGCATAGAGGATGAAGTCGTCGATGCGCCTCTGGTCTTTGGGGGGCATGACCTTGTCGGGATCGAACGCGCCCGGCATGTCGGCCGACCCGTGGCCGCGTCCGTCAACACGCGGCACCTCGCAGGCCACCTGGCACGCGTAGTCGGTCGTGTCGAAGGTGCTGATGCGCCCGGCGCCCGACTTGCCGGCCAAAAGCGCCTGCCAGGTGCAAGCGACGCCCCAGCCAAGCGGCGTGACCATGCCAAGACCGGTGATGACGACGCGGCGCATGGGATGTCCTTGCCAGATTCGGTCCAAGTAGCATTAAGCCGTCGACCGGGCGGATGCACGCGGCGCGACGGCTTGAAGCGGAATTCCTGCTGAGCTCAGGCGGCGAGGCGTTCGTCGATAAACTTCACGGCGTCGCCGACAGTTTGGATGTGCTCGGCCGCGTCGTCGGGAATCTCGATATCGAACTCCTCCTCGAACGCCATCACCAGTTCGACGTTGTCGAGGCTGTCAGCGCCCAGATCGTCGATGAAGGAGGCCTTCTCCGTGACCTTTTCCGGATCGGCGTCCAGGTGCTCGATCACGATCTTGCGCACGCGTTCGAGTGTTTCCGACATACGCTTCTAACCCCTTGTTTCATTTCTCGAATAGCGCGGCCCTGCGGCCGTCGCCCTCGATGCAAACCCTAGTTACCCGAAGCCTTGGCCGGCAAAGGCTGGCTCATTCGATTTTCCGCCTAGCACGTTCCTCCTGGCCAGACTAGCGGCGCGCGAGCGGGCGCTAGACCATGGCCATGCCGCCGTTCACGTGCAGAGTCTGACCGGTGACGTAGGCCGCCTCGTCGGACGCGAGATAGATACAGGCCGCCGCCACATCGGCGGCGGACCCCAGATGGCCGGCCGGGATGCGGCCAAGGATGGCGCTCTTCTGCTGCTCGGTCAGCGCGTCAGTCATCGGACTCTCAATCATTCCGGGCGCGACGCAGTTCGCCGTGACCCCGCGCGGCGCCATCTCCTGCGCGACCGATTTCGTGAAGCCGATCATGCCGGCTTTCGAGGCTGCGTAGTTGGCCTGGCCGGCGTTGCCCATCGCGCCGACCACCGAAGTGATGCCAATGATGCGGCCGCAGCGGCGACGCATCATGCCGCGCAGCGCCGCGCGCGCCAGGCGGAAGTAGGCCTCCAGGTTGACCGTGATGACCGCCTCCCACTCCTCGTCCTTCATGCGCACCAAGAGGTTGTCGCGAGTCACGCCAGCGTTGGCGACCAGGATGTCGACCGGCGCGCCGAGCGCTTCCGCCTCGCCGACCAGGGCATCGACCGCGGCCGCATCGCTCAGGTCGCACTGAAGCGCGCTGGCCCGTGCGCCGAGTTCGGCGCACAGGGCGCCCAGCGCATCCTTCCGCGTGCCGGAGGCGATGATCGAGGCGCCCTGCGCATGCAGGCCGCGGGCGATTGCGCCGCCGATCCCACCAGAGGCGCCGGTGACCAGCGCGGTTTTTCCAGCGAGATCGAACATCAGGACGGACCCCCTCTAAAGCGACTTCGCAAAGGCTTCGAGATCGGCGGGCGTGTTCAGGCCAGTCGCCTCGGCGTCCGGCGCGATGCGCTTGATCATCCCGCTCAGCACCTTGCCGGCGCCCACTTCGGCGAAACGGGTGACGCCGCCCTCGCCCGCCAGCCACTCGACGCTCTCGCGCCAGCGCACACGTCCGGTGATCTGCTCGACCAGGAGTCTGCGGATGGTCTCGGGCTCGATCACCGGCCTTGCCGTAACGTTGGCCACGAGCGGGGTTGTCGGTTGCATGATCGTCGTTCTCGCCAGCGCTTCGGCCATCTCGTCGGCGGCCGGCTGCATCAGCGGACAGTGGAACGGCGCCGACACGTTGAGCGGGATGGCGCGCGCGCCGAGCGCCTTCGCAGCCTCGATCGCCTGATCCACGGCCGCCTTTGCGCCCGAAATCACGACGTTGCCTGCGTTGTTGTCGTTGGCGACGACGCAGACGCCGATCTCGGCGCCCTCCGCGGCCGCGGCTTCAGCCAGCGCAACGTCGGTCTTCGGGCCAATAAGCGAGGCCATCGCCCCTTCGCCGACGGGCACGGCGCGCTGCATGGCCTGACCGCGGAGCTTCAAGAGGCGCGCCGCGTCGGCCAGGCCGATCGCGTTCGCAGCGGCCAAGGCCGAATATTCGCCCAACGAGTGGCCGGCGACGAAGGCGGCTCGACCCACGGCAACGCCGAACTCGCGGTCGAGCACCCGCATCGCGGCCATGCTGACGGCCATGAGCGCCGGCTGCGCGTTCTCAGTCAGGGTCAGGGTCTCGATCGGCCCCTCGCGCATGATCCGGAAGAGGGCTTGGCCGAGGGCGTCGTCGACCTCCTGGAACACTTCGCGGGCGGCGGCAAAGGCGTCGGCGAGCTCAACGCCCATTCCGACGGCCTGGCTGCCCTGACCCGGGAAGACGAAGGCGAGACTCATGCGCGCAACCCCTGGCGGCGTTTCAGCCGGCGAGGGTTAGGGGAAAGCCGCGGCGCCGGCAAGGCGGCGCTGCGATAGCGGTGTTGTCCAACGCCAAGTCGTGGCAATAGACACCGGAAGTTGCTTTGGAGCCCGATCGATGAAGAAGACCCTCCTCGCCTTCGCCGCCGCGACGGCGCTCGCCGCTACACCAGCGCTCGCCGCCCTGCCGGTCGGCGCCGCCGCACCGAACTTCACTGCGCCGGCGTCCATGGGCGGCAAGTCGTTCAGCTTCACCTTGGCGGACGCGCTCAAGAAGGGGCCGGTCGTGCTGTATTTCTTCCCGGCCGCGTTCACCACCGGCTGCACGATCGAAGCGCACGACTTCGCCGCGGCCAGCGACGACTACAAGAAGCTCGGCGCCACCGTCATCGGCGTCACCGCCGGCAACGTCGACCGACTGGCCGAGTTCTCAACCAGCGAGTGTCGCTCGAAATTCCCGGTCGCCGCCGACCCCAATGCGGTGATCGCCAAGACCTACCAGTCCGAGCTTGCCGTCCATCCAGGCATCTCCGATCGGGTGTCTTACGTGATCGCGCCCGACGACAAGGTGATCTTCGTCTATTCGAACCTCGACCCTTCCAAGCACGTCGACTTGACGCTGGACGCCGTCAAGGATTGGCGTGCGAAACACCCACTCTAGTCGCCACTGCGCGGCGGCGAGCAATTGGCGCCGAGAGGCTCGGCGCGTCCGTCAGCACAACCTCATGATGATTCCATCCTCGCCTAAGCGCGCGATGCGCTCGGGGTCGATCCCCCAGTCGGCCAGAACCTCGAAACTGTGCTCGCCCAGTCCAGGCTCGGGACGGCGGTAGCCGATCGCGGAGCGCGAGAAGGCGACATAGCGCGTATCGCGCACGGGACCGTCCGGCGTCTCGATCACCGCGTCCATGAAGCCGTTTTCGGCGAGCCAGGGATCGCCCGCCGCGGTTCCGCGCGCCACGACGGGGGCGGCGCGAACGCCGGCCGCGAGCAGCAGCTTGACCACCGCGTCGAGCGGCTGTTTGGCCAGCGCCTGTTGGATCGCCTTGGCCAGCGCCCCGTCGCGCGGCTCGGCCAGCATGTCGAATGCCGTCGCCCACTCTGGCGCGCCCAGCGCCGTCGCGAGCGCGCGCGCCTCGTTCGCGACATCGCAGGCGACAAGGATCCAGCCGTCGGCGCAAGCATAGAAGCGATCGAGCGCCGAAAGGCCGAGGCAGTCGCGGCAGCCCTTCGGCGCTGGCGGCGCGCCCGCCCATGTCGTCAGCTCGCCGCTCTGGAAGATGGCGCTCTGCGCGGCGAGGCTGGTCTCCATCACCTGGCCCTCGCCCGTCCGCTCGCGGGCGTTCAGGGCGGTGATCACGCCGAACGCGGCCATGGCCGCCGAGGCGAAGTCGTTGACCGCGATCGTATGGAAGACCGGCGGCTCGCCGTCGCCCCCTTGCGCGGCCATCATGCCGCTGAGCGCCTGCAAGAGCGGGTCGAAGCCCGGCCGCCGCGTCTCCTCGCCCTTCGCGCCATACGTGGTGACCGAACAGGAGATCGCGCGCGGATTGACCGCCGCCACCGCCGCATGCCCGATCCCCAGCCGGTCGCGCGTGCCCAGGCGGTAGTTGTCCAGGACGACGTCGGCCTTGGCGGCGAGGTCGAGGAAGACCTCGCGCCCGGTGTCCTGCTTCAGGTCGACGACCAGGCCCCGCTTGCCGCGGTTGTAGGCGGCAAAGCCAAGCTCGTAGGCGCGCCAGGGGTCCCCGTCGGTTCCCTCGACCTTCACGACCTCGGCGCCGAGGTTGGAGAGAATGCCGCTGGCGTAGGCGCCGGCGATGACCGTGCCGAGGTCGAGCACCCGTACGCCCGCCAACGGCCCCTGCGTCGAGCCCGTTCCCTCGCCGGAAGCCGGCGGCTGCCGCTGCCCGAAGGCGGCGATCTCAACTTCGTCGGCGGCGCGCGGCAGGCGCCGAACGGCGGCCGGCGTGCGCGACAGCTTGACCGGCGCGCCCGGCATCTCGACCGGCCCGCGTTCCACGTGCTCCAGCACAACCCGCATGTCGTTGTTGGCGATGATCTCGCTCGCCAGCCACGCCTCGCGCAGCCCGACCGGTGCGGCGGGAACGTCGGCGGCGTGCAGAATCTCGAGCCACTCGTCGCGCGTCTTTTCGCGAAACTTCGCCTGCATCACGGCGGGAACGGACTCCGCGAAGGCGCCGTCGATGAGCTCGATGCCTTCGACCCCCATCGCCGCGACGGCGCGGTCGAAGAAGTAGCGGAACAACGTCGCCAGGAAGAGGAATTGGCCGTCCTTGCATTCGTACAGCCGATAGGAGGGCGAACCGCCGAGCGGCTGGCGCGTGGCCGGCGCGACGACTCCGGACGAGCCGCCGACCATGGCGACGGCATTCAGCCCGCTGACCGTGACCGCCTGGCCAAGCCCGCTCAGCGCGCGCTGGAAGAGCGCCGCGCTCGCGGAGGCCGCGGCCAGCGTTGCCTGCAGGTAGTGCAGCAAGGGCATGACGAGATAGACCGGCTGGTCGGCATAGGCCGACTGGCGGTACGCAGCGCCCGACAGAGCCTGCAGCACCCCGTGGTGGGCCTTCAGCTCGCTCCAGGCGCCGGTTGTTCCATAGGGCGGCGTCCAGAGGTTGACGAGACGCGGATGCCGCTCTGCGGCGTCCATCAGGCCGAGCGCCTGCATACGCTGGGGGCTGAAGTCGAAGACGGCGATGTCGGCCGCCGCGAGCAGCGGCTCCAGGGCCTCGCGCCCGTCGCCGGCGATGTCCAACTTGGTCGTCCGCTTGTTGCGGTTCCACATCTGGTAGCCCGGCGTGGCCCGTGCCCAGTCGCCCTCGGGCGGCTCGACCTTAAGCACCTCGGCGCCGAAATCGGCGAAGAGCATGGCCGCCATCGGGCCCGCCCGTCCCTGGCTGCAGTCGAGAACCTTCAGTCCCTGGTACGCGCTCATCCCCTGACTCACCGGCTCAAGAAGGTTGCGATGCCGTCTTGCGTGCTCGGGAACGCGAGGTTCTCGACCATGGCGCGCGAGGCGATCGCATACGCCTCCGCCAGCGGCGCCTCCATCTGGCGGCCAAATGCCGCCTTGCCCAGCGCGACAGCGTGGGGCGGTTTGGCGGCGATGGCCCGCGCGGTCGCGTCGACGACCGCGTCCAGGTCCGCGGCCGGAACCGCCCGGTTGATCAGGCCAAGCGCCGCGGCGCGCTCGGCGTCGACGGTTTCGCCCGTGAGCAGCAGCTCCATGGCGGCCTTCCGCCCGATCGAGCGGCCGACGGCCACGCCTGGCGTGGAGCAGAAGAGCCCGAGGTTGATCCCCGGAACCGCGAACTTGGCGGCCGCGCTCGCGTAGGCGAGGTCACAGCTGGCCACGAGCTGGCAGCCCGCGGCGACCGCCGCGCCGTGCACGCGGGCGATGACGGGCGCACGGCAGGCCCCGATCGCCATCATCAGCGCCGAGCACTGGGCGAAGAGGGCCTCGCGCGAGGGGCCGTTCGCGTGATCGCGCAGCTCTTCAAGATCGTGGCCAGCACAGAAAATGCGGCCGGCCGCGCCGAGCACGATGACGCGCACATCCTTGTCCGCGGCAGCGGCGGCGAGCGCCTCGCCCAGCGCGCCCATCAGCGCCGACGAGAGGACGTTGGCCCGATCGGGCGCGTTCAGGGTCAGCCGGGCGATCGGCCCGTCGACGACGCTAAGAACGAGGTCGTCCTTCATGGCTCGGCGCCGACCTCCATCGGCATCTCCGGGTCGCGGCTCCATTCCGACATCGAGCCGTCGTAGACCGCCACGGCCGGGTGGCCCAGACGCGTCAGCGCCAAAGCGTCCATCGTCGCCGAGATGCCGCCGCCGCAGTAGCAGATCACCCGCGGCCGCGTCAGCGCGCCCACCTGCTCGAACTGGGCGCGCAGCGCCTCGTCGTCGCGGTAGGTCCCGTCAGGGTTCAAGAGGCTTGCGTAAGGCACGTTGCGGCTGCCCGCGATATGGCCCTTGCGGCCATAGTTCGTCGCCGCCTGGCCGCTGTGGGCGCTGGGCGAGAGCGCGTTAATCGTGCAGACGCCGCCGTCGCCGATCGCGGCCAGCACCGCGGCCTTGTCGGCCCACGCTCCCGGTCGGGCGGTCAACTGGAGCGCGGCTGGCGGATACCGGCGCTCGCCGGCTTCGACGGGACGCCCCTCGGCCCTCCACTTCTCGAAGCCGCCGTCGAGCACCGCGGCGTTGTCGAAGCCCGAGGCGCGCAACATCCACCAGAGCCGCGCGGCCCACATGGGCGACGGCGTTGAATAGGCGACCACCAGCGTCCCAGGGCCGACGCCGGCGGCGCCCAGCGCAACCGCTAGCCGCTCGACCGGCGGCATGGTGAAGGGGAGCGGCGCGTCGACGTCCGAGAGATCGCGGGGCAGATCGAGGAAGGCCGCGCCTGGCACATGCGCCGCCTCGTAGTCGACCCGGCCGCTCTCGATTGCGTAGGGACCCGGCGTCGCTGGCCGCAGGTGCACCGTGACGTCGAAGACGCGCAGTTCGGCGTCGGCCAGGCGCCCCGCGAGCCATGCGGTCGAGACCAGTCCCCGTCCGTCGAACGCATCCATCCGCGCGCTCCCCTGTCGCTCCGTCGGCCTTCCTGGCCGCCGATCTCGCTTGCCTGGCCGCACTATAGCGCACGCCGGCGCGCGGTCTCCCCGCTCCTGCCGGTCCGGCGCGTGTTGACCTTGCCTTCCGCGCCGTTTGCGCCTATCAGCGCGCCCTTCCTGGGTCCCTGCGGCGCACCCTAAAGAGCCGCACCGGGGATCCATCGTTCGCTCGCCAAGCTTCCGCTGGCGGCGGGCGCCGCCGGCCCGCTCTAGCGGAAGAAGGACAAGATGGCGTTCTACGAGCACGTGGTCATTGCGCGGCAGGATATCTCGCCGCAGCAGGCCGAAGCGATGAATGAGGAGCTGAAGGCCCTCATCGAATCCCAGGGCGGCCACATCGCCAAGATCGAGTACTGGGGTCTGCGCAACCTCAACTACCGCATCAAGAAGAACCGCAAGGGCCACTACTCGCTGTTGGCGATCGATGCGCCCGCGCCGGCGGTGAAGGAGATGGAGCGCCAGCTCTCCATCAACGAGGACGTGCTGCGCTTCCTCACCGTGCGCGTCGAGGCGCTGGATCTCGAGCTCTCGCCGGTGCTTGCTCGCCGCGACCGCGACCGCAGCGAGCGCGAGGGCCGCGAACGCCCGCGCGAATTCGAAGACATCACGGCTTAGAGAGGCGCTGTCATGACCGACGAAACCGTGATCGAAGCGCCTGCCGCCGCGGCCGGGGGCGCGCGCCGACCCTTCTTCCGCCGCCGCAAGGTGTGCCCGTTCTCAGGCGCCAACGCGCCCAAGATCGACTACAAGGACGTCAAGCTGTTGCAACGCTACATCTCCGAGCGCGGCAAGATCGTTCCCTCCAGGATCACCGCGGTGTCCAACAAGAAGCAGCGCGAGCTTGCTCGCGCGATCAAGCGGGCGCGTTTCCTGGCGCTCCTGCCCCACGTCGTGAAGTAGGCTCAGGACATGAAGGTCATCCTGCTCGAGCGGGTCGAGCGCCTCGGCGGCCTCGGCGACGTCGTCACGGTGCGTGACGGATTTGCCCGCAACTTCCTGCTGCCCAAGTCCAAGGCCCTCCGCGCCACCGACGCCAACCTCAAGGTGTTCGAAGGCCAGCGGGTCGAGATCGAGGCGCGCAATGCCCAAGCGCGCGAAGCGGCGACCAAGTCGGGCGACAAGCTCGACGGCTCTCAATACGTGCTGATCCGCCAGGCCGGCGAGAGCGGCCACCTCTACGGCTCGGTCTCCGGGCGCGATGTCGCCGAGGCGGTGAACGGCAAAGGCGGCGCGATCGATCGGGCGATGGTTGTCCTCGACAAGCCGCTGAAGACGCTCGGCGTCCATCAGGTCAGGGTCAGATTGCACCCGGAAGTGCTGGTGACGATCAGCGTCAACATCGCTCGCAGCCCCGACGAGGCCGAACGCCAGGCGCGTGGTGAAAACGTGATCACCGCCCAGTTCGAGGAAGACGTCAGGCTAGGCGCCGAGGCGCAGGCTGATCTGCTGGAAGGCGGCGCGGGCAAGCTGGTCGAGGACCGCGAGCCGGAAGAAGCCTAGCGGCGAACCTCGCAGGCTCATCCACAGAAAGAATTTTCTGTGCACGACCTTCGCGCGCGGTAGCACGGGGTCACGCGAGGTCTATGGTTAACTAACGATGGCTTTCGTTCCCGCGCTCGACCTGCGCAGCCCCTCCAACGACGAAGCGCTGGCGCACACGCCCCGCAACATCGAGGCCGAGCAGGCGCTGCTCGGCGCGTTGCTGTTCGACAACGCCGCCTTCGAGCGGCTAGGCGACCAGCTGCAGGCGCGTCATTTCTATGAACCGTTCCACGCCCGCCTGTTCGCGGCGATCGAGGAGCATGTCCGCAAGGGCCAGCTGGCTGAGCCGATCGTCCTGGTCGACCGCTTCAAGCACGATCCGGCCTTCGCTGAGCTGGGTGGCCTGCGCTACCTGGCCGATCTGGTCGACCGGGCGCCGCCGGCGGCGAACGCCGCCGACTATGGTCGGGTCGTCTATGAGCTGGCGCTCCGCCGCGACCTGATCCGCATCGGCGGCGACATCTCGACCGAGGCCACGCGTGGCGACGCGGAGATGACGGCGCGCGAACAGATCGAAGCGGCCGAACAGCAACTCTACGAGCTGGCGGAGACGGGCGGGACGTCCAACGGACTGATCGCGCTTTCCGATGCGCTGCGCGGAGCCGTCGACATGGCGGCCGAGGCGTTCAACCGCGACGGCGGCCTGGCCGGCCTTTCCACCGGCCTGAAGGACCTGGATCAGAAGCTCGGCGGCCTGCACAAGTCCGACCTTTTGATCATCGCCGGCCGGCCCTCGATGGGGAAGTCGTCGCTGGCCCTCAACATCGGCTACCATGTGGCGAAGACCTACGCCTGGGAGCCACAGCCGGACGGCGCGCGCAAGACTGTCGATGGCGGGGTCGTGGCCTTCTTCTCGCTCGAGATGTCCGCCGAGCAGCTGGCGATGCGCCTGGTCGCCGAAGTCTCAGGCGTGCCGTCGGACCGGTTGCGCAAGGGCGAGATCGAGGCGTCGGAGTTCGGACGCGTGCGGGACGCGGCGCTCGATATCCAAGGGGCGCCGCTCTACATCGACGACACCGGCGGCCTCTCGATCGGGCGGCTAGCGGCGCGCGCCCGGCGGCTGAAGCGGCAGGTCGGGCTGGACCTGATCGTCGTCGACTATCTGCAGCTCGTGACCACCGGAGAGTCGAGCCGCAACGACAACCGTGTGCAGGAAGTGACGCAGATCACCCAGGGCCTGAAAGCGCTGGCCAAGGAGCTTTCGGTGCCGGTCGTCGCCTGCGCCCAGCTTTCGCGCCAGGTCGAGCAGCGCGACGACAAACGGCCGCAGCTGTCGGACCTGCGCGAGTCCGGCTCGATCGAGCAGGACGCCGACGTGGTGATGTTCGTGTTCCGCGAGAGTTATTACCTCAGCCGCTCAGAGCCGCGCGAAGGCACGCCCGAACACCTCACCTGGCAGGAAGAGATGGACAAGGTCGCCCACCTCGCTGAGGTCATCATCGGCAAGCAGCGGCATGGCCCGATCGGTGTGGTGCGCATGCACTACAACGACGACCTGACCAAGTTCTCCGACCTCGCGCGCGAAGGGCGCTACGAGGTCCGCTGATCAGGCGTGCCCGAGGCTTTGCAGGTGGTTGAGGTCGATCGAGGCGACCGCCGCCTTGAGGTCGTCGATTCCAACGCCCGACCCCTCGGCGTCGACGACGAAACGGTTCCCGACCAGCACGGAATACTTGCCGCTCTTGCCCTGGTTGTCGAACTCCTCCTCCGTCATGCGGCCGTTGACGTTGGTGACCTTGTCGTAGCCGGTCGCGGTTTCGCGGTCGGACTGCACGTTGAACGCGGTCGCCATGGAGGCGAGCGCCCCCATGGCGGCCATGTCCGTGACCTCCAGCGTGATCCGCCCGTCGCCGCGGGTGTAGACGCCTTCGGCGTTCGATCCCGACATGCCAGCGGCCCCGCCGCTCGTCGCCGACACTTCCGTGCGGGCGAAGCCGGCGGGCAGGCTCTGCGGCAACATGGCCTTCAGCGCGTCGGCCGGAAGGGCTTGGACGCTGCCGGCTGGCGCCGGTTGCCCGTTCGCCTGCGCCTGCACCGCCTTGCCGGCCGCCTCGGCCTGTTGGGCGGCCTGGCTCAGCTGCGCGAGGTTGAGCGAGGCATTGCCCACCTGCACCGTGCCGGTCACCGAGCCCGGATTGACCGATGCAACGGTCGAGGCGCCGAACATCGCGGCGCCGCCGATGACCGCGGCGGCCACAGCGCCCACCACGAAATACACGATGATGCCCAGAATGATGCTGACGGCGGTGTAGCCGAGCGCCTTGTCCTCGGGCGCCTTCATCATCTTCGGCACGCCGAGATAGAGAAGGTAGAAGCTGTAGAGGCCGACGATCCCGAGAATCCCGAGGAAAGGCACGACCGCGAAGATCCCGGCAAGCCAGGCGGCGGTCCACGCGTAGATGACCAACTTCAGCGCCTGGATGCGGCTCTTCGTGCCCCCGAAGCTGGGCGCCAGCTCATCGATGATGAGCGCGATGACGAACACGCCGACCAGGCTCAGGATGTAGAAGACGATCGCACCGACGACGACGGCGATCAGGTTGCGGTGGATGCAGATGCCGAGAACGCAGATCGGCCATAGCCCGCCGATGATCTGGGCGATCGCCGGGATCGCCGCCAGGATGCCGGCGTAGCCCATGTAGAGGCCCTGCGTGGTCGCCGCCTCGGGCTCGATCTTGTCCCATTCGGCCTTTGGCGTCAGCAGGATGCCTTGGACACGCGAGATGATTGAGGCCGTCGACGGCGCCGCCACTGGCGCCGGATTCGTATCGGTCATGCTTGGTCTCCCCGAATAACTCCCCTAGGGGCAGCATAGCCCGGTTATTGCGCAGCCGTAACGCACTTCTTTGCGCGAGCGGGTGACGGCGCGGCGGCCGACTCGCCACAGAGTGGCGTCTGAGCGTTGAAGAGGTCCCATGGCGCGCGACGGCGCGGTCTACGTCTGTCAGGCCTGCGGTGCGGTCCAGTCGAAATGGGCCGGCCAATGTCCCGCGTGCGAGGCCTGGAACACGCTGGTCGAGGAGATTCAGAGCCGGCCGCCCGGCGCGCTCGCGCCGGCGCGCTCGTCGAAAGTGCGCGGGCTGGCCTTCGAGGGACTGGAGGGCGCGAGCCCCGCCCCCGCGCGAATCGAGACCGGTATCGCGGAGTTCGACCGCGTGTGCGGCGGCGGCGTGGCCAGGGGCTCAGCCGTGCTGGTCGGCGGCGATCCCGGCGTCGGCAAGTCGACGTTGCTGCTGCAGGTCGTGGGCGAGGCGGCGCTGAGGGGCGCAGCTTGCGCCTACATCTCCGGCGAGGAGGCGGTCGAGCAGGTCCGCGCCAGGGCGACGCGCATGGGCCTGGCGCAATCGGGCGTGAAACTCGCCGCCGAAACGGCGGTGCGCGTCATCATCGACGGCCTGAAGCGCGAGCGGTTCGATCTGGTGGTTGTCGACTCCATCCAGACATTGTGGAGCGACATGCACGAGGCCGGACCAGGCTCGGTCACGCAGGTGCGCGCGGCGGTGGCCGAGCTGGTGCGGCTGGCCAAGGCGCGCGGCGTCAGCATGCTGCTGGTCGGACACGTCACCAAGGACGGCCAGATCGCCGGGCCGAAGGTGGTCGAACACATGGTCGATGCGGTGCTCAGCCTCGAGGGCGAGCGCGGCTACCCGTTCCGCATCCTGCGCGCCGGCAAGAACCGCTTCGGGGCCGTCGACGAGATCGGCGTCTTCGAGATGGGCGACGCAGGGCTGCGGGAGGTGAAGAACCCCTCGGCCCTTTTCCTGAATGAAGGCGGCGAGCGGGCGGCCGGGGCGGCGGTGTTCGCCGGGGTCGAGGGCTCCAGGCCAGTGCTGGTGGAGTTCCAGGCGCTGGTCGCGCCGTCGGCCTACGGGACGCCACGGCGGGCGGTGGTCGGCTGGGACCAGGGGCGGCTTGCCATGCTGCTCGCCGTGCTCGAGGCGCGTTGCGGCATCGGGTTTGCCGGCCGCGACGTCTACTTGAACGTTGCGGGGGGCTTGCGCATCAGCGAACCCGCGGCGGACCTGGCTGCGGCGGCGGCGCTTGTGTCTTCGGCTTTGGAGGTCGCTCTGCCGCAGGACTGCGTCGTGTTCGGGGAGGTCAGCCTTTCCGGCGAGGTGCGGATGGTGAGCCGCGGCGACATCCGGCTGAAGGAAGCGGCCAAGCTGGGCTTCCACCGGGCGCTCGCGCCGCTGGCCGCCGCCGAGGGCGGCCCGGTCTCGGTCACTGGCGTCGGGCGGCTTGCCGACGCGGTGAAGCGGATCGGCGAGGACGACTGGGTGTGACCCCGTTCGACATCATTGCTCTCCTGATCCTCGGCGTCTCGATCCTGGTGGGGTTCGTGCGCGGTGCGCTGCGCGAGGTCGCGACCGTGTTCGCGTTCGTGGCGGCGGTGGTCATCGCCATCTTTGCCCTTCGCCTGACTGGGCCGATCGCACGGGCGGCCGTGCACCCGGCCTGGGCGGCCACGGCGGTCGCCCTCGTGATCGTTTTCCTCGCTTCCTATATTGCGATCCGGGTGTTGGCCGCCGGCCTGATGCGGAGCGTGCACAACATCCGCGCGCTGGGCGCCCTCGACCGGGTGATGGGCGCTGGATTTGGCCTCGTGAGGGGCCTGGTCGTGCTTGGAGTGTTCTACTTGGCCTTCAACCTCGCGCCGCCGCCCAGCGGCACGCCGGCCTGGATCGCCCAGGCCCGCCTCTATCCCCTCGCTCGCGGCTGCGCTGATGCCCTCCGAGCATTGGCGCCCAAGGGCTCGGCGCTGGCTGGCCGCATCACGCCGGCGCTCGCAAACGCCGTTCGATCGCAGAGCGAAAGCTCCGATAGCGAACAATCCGGACAAAGCAGCTATGATACCCAGGCCGAGCGGGGAATCGACGAGACGGCGGGCAAATCACGGTGAGCAAGAAACCCTCCATCGATCGGGATGACGATCGGCTACGCCTGGAGTGCGGCGTGTATGGCGCATTCGGCGTCCCCGACGCCGCCGCCGTCACCGCGGTCGGACTTCTCGCCCTGCAGCACCGCGGCGAGGAGGCCTGCGGGATCGCGACCTTCGACGGCCAGCGGTTCCACTACGAAAAGCACATCGGGCACGTCTCCGACGCTTTTGGCGACGGCGACGTGGTGACGCGGCTGCCGGGCGCGCGGGCGATAGGCCACACCCGCTACTCCACGACCGGCGGCAGCGTCGTGCGCAACGTGCAGCCGATGTTCGCCGACCTCGAGGCCGGCGGCGTCGCGATCGCGCACAACGGCAACCTGACCAACTTCTTGTCGCTGCGCGAGCGGCTGGTCTCCGAAGGCGCGATCTTCCAGTCGACGTCGGACTCCGAGGTCATCCTCCACCTCATCGCCCAGTCGCGCAAAGCCAAGATGGTGGACCGGCTGATCGACGCCCTGAGGCAGATCGAGGGCGGCTATGCGTTGATCGCGCTCACCAACAAGAAGCTGATTGGCGTGCGTGACCCGCTCGGCATCCGTCCGCTGGTGCTGGGCGACCTCGACGGCCACCCGGTGCTCGCATCGGAGACCCGCGCGCTCGACATGACCGGCGCGCGCTTTGTCCGCGACGTCGAGCATGGCGAGATCGTGGTCATCTCGGACGACGGTATCGAAAGCTTCCGCCCCTTCCCCGCCGCGCGCGCGCGCCCCTGCGTGTTCGAGTACGTCTACTTCGCCATGCCGGACTCGGTCGTGAATGGCCGCTCGGTCTATGAAGTGCGCAAGCGCATGGGCCAGCGGCTGGCGCAGGAGAGCGCCGTCCAGGGCGACGTCGTGGTGCCCGTGCCCGACTCCAGCGTCCCCGCCGCGATCGGTTTCTCTCAGGAGACCGCCCTGCCCTACGAGATGGGCATCATCCGCAACCACCACGTCGGGCGGACCTTCATCCAACCCACGCAGGGCATCCGCGAGATCGGCGTTGGCCGCAAGTACAACCCCAACCGCGCCGTGCTCGAGGGCAAGCGGGTGATCCTGATCGACGACTCGATCGTGCGGGGCACGACTTCGGTGAAGATTGTGCGCATGGTGCGCGCGGCAGGCGCCAAGGAGGTTCACTGGCGCTCGGCCTCGCCGCCGATCAAGTACCCGGACTTCTATGGCATCGACATGCCGGAGCGCGACAAGCTGCTCGCCGCCACGCGGTCGCTCGAGGAGATGGCGCGGTTCCTCGAGGTGGACAGCCTGGCGTTCCTCACGGTGGAAGGCCTCTACTGGGCGATGGGGGCCGGGCCGCGCGATCCCGACCGGCCGCAGTTCACGGACCACTACTTCACCGGCGAGTACCCCACCCGCCTGCTCGACCGCGAGCGGACCGAGGGGCTGAACGAGCCGAGCGAGCGCCAGCTGTCGTTCCTGGTCGACGCGTGAAGGACGACGTCGTCGCCCGGCCCAGGCTGGGGTGGCTGAAGTCCCTCGCGCCCGATCGCTACGTTCTCCTGATCCTGGCCATGGTGGCGCTGGCGACGGTGCTGCCGGTGCGCGGGCAGGCGGCGGTCGATTTCAGCCTCCTCACCAAGGCCGCCATCGCGCTCCTGTTCTTCCTGCACGGCGCCAAGCTATCGCGGGCGGCGGTGGTCGCCGGCATCGTGCATTGGCGGCTGCATCTGGTCATCGTCGCCGCGACCTTCGTCCTCTTCCCCGTGCTTGGGCTGATCGCCGCCCGGCTGCCGTCGGCGATCCTGCCCGCAACGCTTTCGACCGGCGTCGTCTTCCTTTGCTGCCTGCCCTCGACCGTGCAGTCGTCGATCGCCTTCACCTCGGTCGCCCGCGGCAATGTCGCCGCCGCCGTCTGCGCCGCCTCGGCGTCGAACCTCATCGGCATTGTCGCCACCCCGCTGCTCGCCACCCTCCTGTTGCGGACCCACGGCGCGGGATCGCCGCTCGAGGAAGCGGAAGCCATCGTGCTGCAGCTGCTCGTCCCGTTCATCGCCGGCCAGATCGCGCGCATCTGGATCGCCGACTGGATGCAACGCCATGGCCGCCTAGTCGGCTGGGTCGACCGCAGCTCCATCCTGCTCGTCGTCTACGGCGCTTTCTCGAGCGCGGTCGTGCAGGGCATCTGGAGCGAGGTCTCGGTGACCCAGATCCTCTGGCTGCTGGTGATCTGCGCCGTCATCCTGGCTACGGCCTTGGCCGCCACGGCCTTCGGCGCCCGCAGCCTCGGCTTCGACAAGCCGGACGAGATCGCTATCGTCTTCTGTGGCTCGAAGAAGAGCCTGGCCACCGGCGTGCCGATGGCGGGCATCCTGTTTCCGGCCGCCAGCGTCGGGCTCGTGGTCCTGCCGCTCATGCTGTTCCACCAACTGCAGCTCATGGCCTGCGCCGTCTTGGCCCAGCGGTATGCGGCAAGAGCCGATCCGGGCTAGAAGTCCCCGCCGTCAGAGCTTGGAGACCGTGCGCGTGTCAGAGATCGAACGCCCGCTCGCCGGCCGCATCGCGCTGGTCACCGGCGCGTCGCGCGGCATTGGGCGCGCCGCGGCCCTGGCGCTCGCCGTCGCCGGCGCGCACGTCATCGCCGTCGCCCGCACGCAAGGGGGCCTCGAGGAGCTCGACGACGTCATCCGCGCCGAGACGGGCGCCCGCGCCACGCTTGCGCCCCTGGACATCGCCAATGGCGACGGCATCGACCAGCTGGGGCTGGCGATCCACGAGCGGCACGGACGCCTGGACATCATGGTGCACGCAGCGGCGGTGCTGGGCGGCCTGATCCCGGTGTCGCACATGGACCCGACGCGCTTCGAGCACGTGGTTCAGGTCAACCTGACCGCGACCTACCGGCTGATCCGCTCGATGGAACCGTTGCTGCGCCAATCGGACGCCGGGCGCGCCATCTTCCTCACGAGCGCCGTTGCGGTCCGGCCGCGCGCCTTCTGGGGGGGCTACGCCGCAACCAAGGCGGGGCTCGAGGCCCTCGTCCGCTGCTGGGCCGACGAGATCGAGAATACCCCCGTCCGCGCAGTGCTCTTGGATCCGGCCGCGATGCGCACCCGGATGCGCGCCGAAGCGTTCCCCGGCGAAGATCCCGAGACCCTGCCCGACCCCAACGAGATCGGACCCATGGTCGTCGAGCTTGCGCAGGCCGCGCTCGGCTTGCCGCGCGAGACGGCGAAGTTCAGCGAGTGGAAGCGCGCGGGCGCCTCTGCCTGAGCTTTGGCTTCGGCCGCGCGCGGGGCGAATCCCCGTCGACGTAGGGATTTCGGCTCCGCCGCACGATCAGCCGGATCGGCACGCCCGGCAGGTCGAAGCTCTCCCGCAGGCTGTTGACGAGGTAGCGGCGATAGCTCTCCGGCAGCTCGCTGCCGGCCGAGGCCATAAGAACAAAGGTCGGCGGCCGCGCCTTGGTCTGCGCCATGTACTTGGGCTTCACTCGCCGACCCTTCGCCGCCGGCGGCGGGTGCCGTTCGAGCGCGAGCTTGAGCCAGTCATTCAAGTCGCGGGTCTTCACCTTCGTCGACCAGTCGGCGTGCAGCTTGAGCACGGCCGGGATCAAGCTGCCGAGGCCCTTCCCCGTCTCAGCCGAAAGCGCGACGATGGGCGCGCCGCGCAGCTGCGGCAGGGCCCGCTCGGCCGTCTCGGCGCAGGCCTTCAGCCGCGCCCCAGGGTCCTCGACCAGGTCCCACTTGGCCAGCACGAACACAAGGGCTCGGCCTTCGCGCTCGACGAGGTCGCCGAGCTGCAGGTCCTGCACCTCGAAAGGGTGGGTCGCGTCCATGACCAGGAGCACGACCTCGGCCAGCTGGATGGCGCTGAGCGCATCCTGAACCGACAGCTGCTCAAGCCGCTCGCGCACCAGCGCCTTGCGTCGGATGCCGGCGGTGTCGACCAAGCGAAAGCGGCGACCCTCCGAGATCCAGTCGACGCGGATGGAGTCGCGCGTGATCCCGGCTTCCGGGCCAGTCAGCATCCGCTCCTCGCCGATCAGCTTGTTGACCAGCGTCGACTTGCCGGCGTTCGGGCGGCCGATGACGGCGATCGCCAGCGGCCGCTCGGCATCGTCGGCGGCATCGTCCAGCGCCTCGTCCGCCGCATAGGGCGCGAGCGCGTCGTACAGGTCCGATAGGCCGTCGCCGTGCTCGGCGGAGATGGCGATCGGATCGCCGAGGCCGAGCGAGAAGGCCTCGTTTGCGCCAGCATCTCCGGCGCGGCCCTCGGCCTTGTTGGCCAGCACCACGACGGGCTTGTCGGAGCGCCGGAGTAGCTCGACGAACACGCGATCCAGCGGCGTGACCCCTTCGCGCGCGTCGATGACGAGCGCGACCACGTCGGCTGCCTCGATGGCCTGCTCCATCTGCCGCTGCATGCGGGCGGCCAAGCTCTCGTCGTCCTGGTTCTCGAAGCCGGCGGTGTCGATCAACTCGAGGTCGAGGTCGCCGAGGCGCCCCATGCCATGGCGCCGGTCGCGGGTGACGCCCGGCCGGTCATCGACGATCGCCAGCTTCTTGCCGGCGAGCCGGTTGAACAGAGTCGATTTCCCGACGTTAGGCCGACCGACGATGGCGAGTTTCAGCGCCATGGCGGCCCGCTAGCGGATGGCGATCAGCTCCGCCGCCTGGGTCGCGACGTAGAGATCGGGTCCGACCGCGATTGGGGTCAGCAGGGAATCGGAGCCCAGCTTCAGGCGACGCACCGCTACGCCTGTCTTCGGATTGAGCGCGACCGCCTCGCCCAAGCTGGACACCAGCACGAGGTTAGGCCCGCTCAACATCGGCCCCGACCAGTCGGCGCGCTTCTTTTGCGGCAGGCCGAGGTTGAGGTCTGTGATCCAGTAGACCTGGCCGCTGTCGCGCGAGGCGCAGATCACCCGGCCTTGCGTGTCGGTGACATAGACCACGTCGCCGACCGGCCAGGGTGTGGTGATCGAGGTTATCGGCAGCGCCCAGCGCTGCGCGCCCGTGCGCATGTCGATCGCCGACATGACGCCGGAGTGGCTCGCGGCATAGACGTCGCCATGGTAGATGACCGGCCGCCCTGCGATGTCGCGGATCTCCGAAAGCGCGCTGTTGCGGTTCGACTTCGAGAGTTCCACGCTCCACAGCTGGTTGCCGTTGGCGGTCTGCATCGCGACCACCTCGCCGGAGGCGAACGCCGCGACAACCGCATCGCCCGAGATCGCCGGACTGGTCGCCGACAGGAGGCGCGCGGTCTCGACCAGCGCCTGATGCGACCATCCGGGCTGCCCGGTCGCCGCATCGAAGGTCAGGAGGTTGTCGTCGGTGGACTCCGCATAGACCCGGCCGTCAGCGACCGTCGGCGCGGCATGCACGGGGGCGTCCGTCTGCGTGCGCCAGATCAACTTGCCGGTGGCAGCATCGAGCGCGGCGACGAACCGGTAGCCGGAGGTGACGAACAGCCGGCCGTCAGCGAACGCCAGGCCGCCGCCGAAGGCCTCGCGCTGACTACGGCTGCGCTCGCCGAGCTCGCGGCGCCAGATCTCGCGGCCGTCGTTCAAGTCGAACGCGGATACGGCGGCCTCGCCGTCCATCACATAGATCCGCCCGTCCGCGGCCACCGGCGGGGCGGTGACGTGGTAGTCGCGATTGGAGGCGCGGCCGAACTTGCGACGCCAGGCGACCTGGAAGCTCGCCCCGGCGCTCGGCCGCTCGACCGACTGCTCTGGCGTGCCGCCCGGCAGCGGCCAAGCGGCGTTCGGCTGCGGATCCGGCAGGAAGAAGTCCTGGCCCCTCAGGGCGTCCGACACGGTGACCGTGTCGGCTGGGAGCACATTGATGCGCTCTCCGCTGCCGCTGTACTTGCTGGTCTTCGAGCGTTGGAAGGGGTTGTGAAAGGGGTTGTTGATGTGGATGCAACCACTCGTCGCCATCGCCGCGGCCAACACCATGACGAGGCCCAAGACGCGTCCGGTCCTCATTGCGCGGCTCCCTGCGGGGCCGGCTGCTGCGCCTGCGGCGCGTCTTGCGTCGTCGCGGCGGCCGGCGGCGGCAACGGCGGCAGGGCGATCGCCTGCTTCACCATCGCCGGAAGCGCGCCGGCCGTTCCGCCCTTGATCACCGCCATCGCCGCCTGCGCCCTCTCGCGCACGTCCTGCGGCGCGTCGGCCATCAGCGCCAGCACCTGGAAGTCGCTCAACGCGTCGGTCGACCGCCCGGCGTTTAACTTGGCCAGCGCCAGCGCCTCACGCGCCAGCGCGTGATAGGGCCGGTTGGGATCGGTAAGGGGTTTCAAGCGCGCCTCGACCTCGACGTACGGCGCCGTGTCGAGTACGGCCAAGGCGGATTTGAGGCGGGCGGCGTCGCTGATCACCGGATCGGACGTCGCCTGGGCGGCCTGGTCGAACAGCGCAACAGCCTCCTGGGTTCGCTTCTGCTGCAGGCGCACGCCGGCCTGCTCCATCAGGGCCAGAGCCTTGTACGCCGGCGCCGACTTGCCGGCCGCGGCGCCGAAGCTGATATAGGCGCCGGCGGCATCGTTCTTGGACAACAGATCGACGCCCGTGGCGTAGGCGCGCGATGCGGCGTCGATGTTCCGCTGCTGATAGCTCGTGAAGCCCCACAGCGCGAGCGCGGCGATCAAGGCCACGGCGAAAATGCCAAGCACCCAAGGCAAATAGCGGCGCGCCAGCGCACCCAAGCGGTCAGAGCGGAGGTGCTCGTCGACCTCTTCAAAAATATCGACCAAACGGGGACTCCGCGCCTTGGGACGCCTCAGGTGGGCGAGGCCGGGAACCTATAGCCTAACACGCCGGCCTCGCAACGCGGCCGTTGCCGACCTACTCGGCGGCCCTGGCGAAATAGGTTTCGGCCGCCGACGGAAAGCGTCGAGCCCTGACGTCGTCGGCGTAGGCCGCCGCGGCGCGACCGATCTCCGCCCGCAGGTCGGCATAGCGGCGAACGAACTTCGGCGTCCAGTCGAACAGGCCGAGCATGTCGTCCGTCACCAGAATCTGGCCGTCGCAGGCCGCCGAACCGCCGATGCCGATGGTCGGGACGTCGATGCTCGCCGTGATCTCCTCGGCGAGCGACTCCGCGACTCCTTCGACGACGACCGAAAACGCGCCGGCCGCCGCCGTGGCCTTCGCCTCGTCCAGCACCTGTCGGCGCTCCGCCGCGTTGCGGCCCTTGGCCTTGAACCCGCCGTCGACCAGCACCGACTGCGGGCGCAAGCCCACGTGGCCCATCACCGGCACCCCGCGCGCCACGAGGTAGGCGATGGTCTCGGCGATGTGCGGGCCGGACTCGACCTTCACCGCCTGCGCTCCGGTTTCCTTCATGAGGCGCGCCGCGTTGGCGAACGCGACTTCGGGCGACCCCTCGTAGGATCCGAACGGCATGTCGACCACCACCATGGCCCGCTTGGCGCCGCGCATCACCGCCTGACCGTGCAGGATCATCATCTCCATGGTAACGCCGACGGTGTTGGGCAGGCCGTGCACCACCATGCCAACGGAGTCGCCGACGAGCAGCAGATCGCAGTGCTCGTCGAGGATCTCCGCCTGCGGCGTCGTGTAGGCCGTCAGGCAGACGATCGGGGTCTTGCCCTTGCGCGCGGCGATGTCCGGCGCGGCGAGCCGCGGGATGGAAGCTTGCTTTTGCGACGACACTTGACCTGGCCCTCTAGAACTCGCGAACCACCCGCGTGACCGCAAAGGCCACGACCGCGGCCACCACCGTCGCCGCCAGCCAAATGACCTCGGCGTTCAACGGAAAGCTCTGCGGCATAAGATTGTCGGCGACAAGATCGGCGAGCTTCCCGGTGAGCTGGCCGCCGGCGTCGGTGGCCGCGCCGCCCAGCCGCTCGACGAGTCCACCGCCCAGGACTTGCACGCCGCCGATGACGCCGCCAGCCACGCCCATGCCGCCGATCACTAGGCGGCGGACCGTCCAGCCGCGGCTCAGCCGCTCATCGACGCGCAACGCGAAGAGATCCGCATCCGCCAGCGCCGGCGCCTCGGCGAACATGCGCCCTAGCTCCCCCCCGAAGTTCCGCTCAGCCATGGACATCCACCTCCGCCGGCCCGAAATCGCGGCCCGGCGCCAAGCGTCTCCGGAGTCTATCCAAACCACGTTTGACATGGGATTTGACCGTTCCAAGTGGCGTATTCAAGGCCTCGGCGGCCTCGGCGTGGCTTAGGCCCGCGCCGTAGCACAGGCTCACGCAAAGTCTCTCCGCGCGCGGCAGACTCTTCAGCGCCCCGTCTAGATCGATGCGGTCGTCATTTCGCGCTTCGATCGCGTCCGTACCCTCTTCCGTGGCCAACACTGCGGCGGCTTGCCCCTTGGCGTCGCGGCGCCAGCGCTTGACGTAGAGCCTGGCCGCGATCCGCTTGACCCAAGCCTGGAAGGTGCCCTCGCCGCGGAAGTCACTGATCTGCTGGAAGGCCGCCAGGAACGCGTCCTGCGCGAGGTCGTCGGCCAAGGCGGGATCGGCGCCCATGCGCCGCAAGAGGCCGCGCACCGCCGAACTGTGCCGGCGTATCAGCTCGCCGAACGCGTCACGGCCGCCGGTCGCGGTGAGCGCGACCAGTTCAAGGTCGTGCGCGGATGCGCGTTCCGTGCTAGACTCAGCCATGCAGCGCTCGTTCGCCCCCGGATTGGGGCTAGGCTTGGGGTGCGTTGCGCCGGGCGAGCCAGAGCACGAGATAGGCGAGCCCGATGAACCCGGGGATCGCCCCCGAGCCCGCCACGATGCCGCCCGTGATCGCCCCACCGGTGTTGTCTGCGAACGAGATGCCGTAACCGAGGCCGGCGCCGAGGCCGACAAGGCCAAGCCCGACCGCGATCAGAACCACTGCGCGCCGCAGGTCGGCGTCGGAGCCGCCGCCAGCGGTCGACGTCCTGGCCACCGAACTGGTCAGCTTCTCGATCAGCTCGGGCGGGACCGGTTGACCCTTCTCGTAAGCGACGCGCAGGGTCTCGTGGATTTGCGCGCGGTCGCGGGCGGCAAAGTAACTTCGGATCCAGATCGGACCGACGACGACCGCGATGATCATGAAGATCCCGAAGATCGGCACCAGTTCCGCAGCAACCGTTTCGAACATTGTTGAACTCCTCCAGCCCCGGGGCGGCGATGATCGCCCGCCCTGTTTTGATTGAAAGAGGCGGCAAGAGCCACGAATGGATGCAGATTCGCGAGTGAAATCTTGGTAACCGAGCGGCTCTCGCCTATTCCCACTCGATCGTCCCTGGCGGCTTCGAGGTGACGTCGTAGACGACGCGGTTCACACCCCTCGCCTCGTTGATGATCCGCGTCGCGGCCCGCGCCAGCACTGGCCAGGGGAACTCGAAGAAGTCGGCGGTCATGCCGTCCGAGGAGGTGACGGCGCGGAGCGCGCAGACCTCCTCGTAGGTGCGGGCGTCGCCCATCACGCCGACCGTGCGCACGGGCAGGAGCACCGCGAAGGCTTGCCAGATGGCGTCATAGAGGCCCGCCTTGCGGATTTCGTCGAGATAGATCGCGTCCGCCTGCTGCAGGATGGCGACGCGCTCCGGCGTGACGGCGCCGGGGATACGGATCGCAAGCCCAGGCCCGGGGAACGGATGTCGGCCGACAAAGGCTGCAGGAAGGCCGAGCTCGACGCCGAGCGCGCGCACCTCGTCCTTGAACAGCTCGCGCAGCGGCTCGACCAGCTTCAGCTTCATCGTCTCCGGCAGGCCGCCGACGTTGTGGTGGCTCTTGATCACCGCCGAGGGACCGCCGCGCGCCGAGACGCTTTCGATCACATCGGGATAGAGCGTGCCCTGGGCGAGGAAGGCCGCGCCTTCGATCTTCGCCGCCTCGCGGTCGAACACCTCGACGAACACCCGGCCGATGGTCTTGCGCTTGACCTCGGGATCGGAAACGCCGTCCAGAGCAGCGATGAATTCCGCTGACGCATCAACGTGGATGAGCGGAATATTGAAGTGGTTACGGAACAGGTCGACGACGTCCCGCGCCTCGTTCTGGCGTAGCAGACCGGTGTCGACGAGCACGCAGGTCAGCTGCTCGCCGATCGCCTCGTGGATAAGGACGGCGGCGACCGAGGAATCGACGCCGCCAGAGAGGCCGCAGATGACCCGTTCCTTGCCGACCTGGGCGCGGATGCGCTGGACCGTCTCCTCGCGAAAGGCGGCCATGGTCCAGTCGCCCTTCAAGCCTGAGATCCTGTGCGTGAAGTTGCGCAGGATGAGCGCGCCGCGGGGCGTGTGCGCCACTTCGGGATGGAACTGCACGCCGTAGAGCCGGCGGCCCTCGTCGGCGATGGCGGCGAACGGCGAGCCGTCGGAGGTGGCGATCACCTCGAACCCCAGCGGGATGGCGGTGATCTTGTCGCCGTGGCTCATCCAGACCGGCTCCCGGTCGCCGACCTCGCCAAGGCCGTCGAGCAGCGAGGACTCACGCTCTATCTCGATGTCGGCGCGGCCAAACTCGCGCATGTGGCCGCCCTCGACCGCTCCGCCCAGCGCCGCGCACATGGTCATCTCGCCGTAGCAGATGCCGAGCACGGGCACGCCGCGGGCAAAGACGCCGGCGTCGGCGGCCGGGCTCTCGGCTTCGCCGGCGCTGGCCGGGCCGCCCGATAGGATGATCGCGTTCGGATCGAAGGCGGCGAGGAAGGTCTTATCGACGCGATCGAAGGGGTGGATCTCGCAGTAGACGCCGCTCTCGCGCACGCGCCGGGCGATGAGCTGCGTGACCTGGCTGCCGAAGTCGACGATCAGGACCCGCTCGTGCCGCTCGCTCATGGGCGCGCCTTAACCGGGATTCGCCGCCGCGTCACCGCGCGCGCTCCAGAACGGCGATAAAGAAGCCGTCGACGCCGAGCGAGCGGGGCGACAGGCGCAGGAACCCCGCGGGCGTCCGGCGCTCAGCGAGCGCCTCTAGCCCGGCTTCGTCGGCCAGGCCGGACGCGCGGACGCTCTCCAAAGCGTCCACCGGCGTGAAGTCGGCATGGGCGTCGAGGAAGCCTGTGACGCGGTCCTCGTTCTCCTCGGCAAGCACCGAGCAGGTGGCGTAGACCATGCGGCCGCCGGGTTTCACGTATGCCGCCGTCTCGGCGAGCACGGCGTCCTGTTCGGCCATCCGCCGCTCGAGCTGACCGGGCCTGAGCCGCCACTTGGCGTCCGGATGCCGCCGCCAAGTGCCGGAGCCGCTGCAGGGCGCATCGACGAAGACAACGTCCATCCGCCGCTCGAGGTCGGCCAGCGCGTCGGGCCGGAGCGGCGAGCGAACCTGCAGGTTGCGAACGCCGGCCCGCTGGGCCCGCTTGACGGTCTCGGAGAGCGGCCGCACATCGGCATCGTAGGCGTAGAGTTGGCCCGTGTTACCCATCGCGGCCGCGAGCGCGAGCGTCTTGCCGCCGCCCCCGGCGCAGAGGTCGAGCACCTGACGGCCCGCGACCTCGCCGGCTGCCGCCGCGGCGATCTGCGAGCCCAGGTCCTGCACCTCGTACCAGCCCCTCTGGTGCTCGGGCTGCGCTTCGACCGGCGCGGCGCGGGCGGCCGGATCAGGCGGTGATAGGCGGAGCGCCTGCGGCAGGATGCCGGCCGGCTGCACGCCGAGCGGCGCGAGCACGTTCAGCGCCCGGCCGGCCTCGGCCTTCAGGCTATTGACGCGCAGGTCAACCGGTGCGCGGGCGGCAAGCGCCGCCGCCTCGTCCGCCCGCTCCTCGCCGAACACGCGCTCCAGGTGCGGATCGAGCCAGTCGGGGTAGTCGCCACGCACCGGGGCGGGCGCATTCTCAAGTGATCTGGGCCTGGCAAGCGCCTGGCGCTCGTCGTCCGAGAGCAGCCCTGGACCGTGCGGCGCTTCGGCGAAGGCCTCGGCGACTTGCCCGGCCGACCATCCCCATCCGAAGACCAGGGCGGCCATCGCAATGGCCCGCGGCGTATCCGCTCCGGCCCGCCACGCCAGCGAGCGGCGGTGGCGAAGGGCGTCCAGCACCAGTCCGGACACCCAGGCCCGATCCTTCGCGCCAGCGTAACGACTCGTGTCGCCCCAAGCCTTCAACGCTAGTCGAGCAGGCCGATGATGTTGCTCGATGCCCTTGAGCACCTCGATCGCGGCGGCGATCCGCCCACCGTCACGCATGACGCCTCACAGCACCAGCTGGGCGAGAACCAAAAGGATGCCGGCGAGCGCGACGTTCCAGACCAGCGAGCGCAGCAGCGGAACGCCGCCCAAGTAAAGGCCGAGGTAGGCGATCCGCGACCACAGATAGACATGGGCGCCGATCAGGCTCCACAGATCGAAGCGGTGTGTGAAGCCCACCGCAAGGACTGCCGCCACGAAAAGCGGATAGGTCTCCAACAGATTGGACAGAGCCCGTTGCGCGCGACCGACCAGCGGATTGGGCGGCGGAGGGGGCTCGTCCCGCGCGCTGGCCGCCCATCTCAGGCCGTACTGGCCGTTGGCAAGCTGGGCGGCGAGAACGATCTGGCCGATGACGAGCAGGACGCTGCCGGCCAGCAGTGCAATCTCGCCGGGGACCGCTCCCCTCACGCCGGAGTCGAGTAGTTCGGCGCCTCGCGGGTCATGTGGACGTCGTGGACGTGGCTTTCGCGCAGGCCCGCGCCGGTGATGCGAATGAACCGCGCGCGCTGCTGCAAGGTCGCGATGTCGGGCGCGCCGAGATAGCCCATCGCTGCTCGCAAACCGCCGACCAGCTGGTGCAGGATCGGCCCGACCAGGCCCTTGTAGGCGACCTGCCCCTCGATGCCCTGGGGCACCAGCTTCAGCATGTCCTCCACGTCCTTCTGGAAGTAGCGGTCGGCCGAACCGCGCGCCATCGCGCCCACCGAGCCCATGCCGCGATACGCCTTGTAGGAGCGGCCCTGGTAGAGGAAGACCTCGCCCGGCGTCTCCTCGGCGCCGGCCAGCATCGAGCCAATCATGGCCGTCTCGGCGCCGGCGGCGATCGCCTTGGCGATGTCGCCGGAGAGCTTGATGCCGCCGTCGGCGATAATCGGCACCCCGGCCCCGCGCCCGGCGCGAACCGCTTCGAATACGGCGGTGAGTTGCGGCACGCCGACGCCGGCCACCACGCGGGTGGTGCAGATGGAGCCGGGTCCGATCCCGACCTTGATCGCATCGGCCCCAGCGTCGATCAGCGCCATAGCCCCTTCGTAGGTGGCGACGTTGCCGGCGACGATCTGCACCCGGTTGGTCTCGCGCTTGATGCGCTCGACGGCGCGGGAGACCTCGATCGAGTGCCCGTGGGCGGTGTCGATCACGACCACGTCGACGCCGGCGTTCACCAGCGCCATGGAGCGCTCGAAGCCCGCATCGCCGACCGTCGAGGCCGCGCCGACCAGCAGGCGTCCCTGGGCGTCCTTGGCGGCGTCGGGGTGGGCCTCGGCCTTGTCCATGTCCTTGACCGTGATCAGGCCGACGGCGCGATTGTCCTCGTCGACGACGATCAGCCGCTCGATCTTGCGCCGCTGCAGCAAGGCGCGGGCTTCCTCCGGCGAAGCGCCCTCGCGCACCGTTGCGAGGTTCTCGGTCGTCATCAGCGCGCTGGCCGGCTTCTTGAGGTCGGTCTCGAAGCGCATGTCACGATTTGTAAGAATTCCACACAATTTGCCGGAGCCGCGCTCGACGACCGGGAAGCCGGAAATGTGCCGATGCGCCTTGATCTCGCGGATCTCGGCCAGCGTGGTGTCCGGATTGATGGTCAGCGGGTTGATCACCATCCCGCTCTCGTAGCGCTTCACCTCGCGCACCTGATCGGCCTGCTCCTCCGGCGTCAGATTGCGATGCAGGACGCCGAGGCCGCCGGCCTGCGCCATCGCGATGGCCAGCCGGCTTTCGGTGACGGTGTCCATGGCGGCGGACACGATCGGGATGTTGAGGCGGATTTCCCGCGTGAACCTGGTCTTGGTTGAAGCATCTCCCGGCATGACATCGGACGGACCGGGTTCGAGCAAAACGTCGTCGAAGGTGAGACCTTCGCGAATCTCCATGAGACTCTCCATTTTGCGGGCCGCGTATAGCCGGGGCGACACGACTTGTCACCCGCCGCCCGGAACGCCTCCGAAGCCCACGCCGTTGAAGCCGCAAGAGGTGGGAGCAAGGACGATGGCGCGCAAGGCGAGCCGCCGGAGGGGGCCGATGTCTCACGCTCAAGGACCCGAACAAGGTCGCCGCTTCCTGAAGCGGCCGGCAGAGGCCAGCGCGCGCCGCAGGCCAGCGCCGTGCCGTTCCGCGACTTTCAATGCTGATATTCTACATCAATAGAGCGGGGAAACGCGTTCCTGAGGAACGGAAACAGGCCCTCGGCTCAGCGAAGGACGAGCTGCGTGTTCAAGTCGAGCGCTGACGCAACGAGCTTGACGTTGCGCCACCAGAGGCGCCTTTTTTGATTGCGCGTTTCATGAGGTTGGAGCTCGCCCGCCATGGCTGACGCCCAGGCCATCTCAACACCCTCCCCGGGCGCCACCCGTCGCCGTGGCGCGAGCGGCGCCGAAGCGATGCTCGCTCGGCTGCTGGCCGATGCGGAGATCACGCTGAACGGGCCGGAACCCTGGGACCCCCAGGTGCACAATCCCGAGGTCTACGCGCGGGTCGTGGCCGAGGGCTCGCTGGGCTTCGGCGAGGCCTACATGGACGGCTGGTGGGATTGCGAGCGGCTGGACACGTTGTTCGAGCGGATCGTCGCGCATCGGATCGACAAGGGCCTGCGGCCATCGATGTCCCTGATCTGGCTCGTGCTGAACGCGCATCTGCAGAACCGGCAGAGCAAGAGCCGGGTCTGGGACGTGGCCCAGATCCACTACGACCTCGACGTCGACGTGTTCGAGGCGACATTCGACAAGCGCCTGACCGGCAGCTGCGGCTATTGGGCCAAAGCCGACAACCTCGATGCCGCCCAGGAGGCGAAGCTCGACCTCGTCTGCCGCAAGATCGGGCTCCAGGCCGGCGAGCGGGTGCTCGACATCGGCTGCGGCTGGGGCGCCTTCATGGGCTTCGCCGCCGAGCGCTACGGCGCGACCTGCGTCGGCGTGACGGTCAGCCAGGTGCAGGCCGACTATGGGCGCAAGCGTTACGCCGGCTTGCCGGTCGAGTTCCAGGTCAAGGACTACCGAGATTTCGAGGGACGCGTGGACCGCATCGCCTCCATGGGCATGTTCGAGCACGTCGGCGCTCGCAATTACCGCACCTACTTCGAGAGCGCCCGGCGCTGGCTCGCCGACGATGGCCTCTTTCTGCTCCACACCATCTGGGCGAACGATGCCTATCCCACCATCGACCCGTGGCTCGACAAGTACATCTTCCCGAACGGCTGCTTGCCGACGGTCGGCCAGGTCGGCGACGCGGTCGAAGGTCTGTTCGTGATCGAGAACGTGGAGAACTTCGGGCCCGACTACGACCGCACACTGATGGCCTGGCGCGCCAAGTTCCAAACGAACCGGGCGGCGATTTCCGCCAAGTACGGCGAGCGGTTCTGCCGGATGTGGGACTACTACCTGTGCTGCTGCGCGGGCGGCTTCCGCAGCCGCGGGATCAACGTCGGGCAGTTCGTGCTCTCGCCGAAGGGCGTGCCGGGCGGTTGGCGGCTCAACCCTTGATCGGCCGGCGGCCGAAGCCGGTGGCGACAATAAAGACCTCGGAACTCTCGGCGCGGCTCGCCTTCGGCTTCACGTTGCGGACGGAGGCGAACTGACGCTTGAGCCTGGCAAGGACCTCGGCGGTCTCCCCCCCCTGGAAGGCCTTGCCGACGAACGCGCCGCCGGGCGCCAGCACAGTGACCGCGAACGCCGCGGCCTGCTCGACCAGAGCGATGATGCGCAAATGATCGGTCGATCGGTGGCCGGTGGTGTTCGGCGCCATGTCAGAGAGCACCAGGTCTGCCGGGCCGCCGAGTGCGTCCTTGAGCGCCGCGGCGCAGGCCGGATCGGTGAAGTCCATCAAAAGCAGTTGCGCGCGCGGCAACGGATCGGTGGGCAACAGATCGACGCCGACGACGACACCGGCCTTCCGCTCGAGCGCGAGCTGGATCCAGCCGCCCGGCGCGCAGCCCAGGTCGACCACGCGCGCGCCCGGCCGGATGAGGTGGAAGCGGTCGTCGATCTCGCTGAGCTTGAAGGCGGCCCGCGAACGGTAGCCCTTGGCCTTGGCCGCGCGCACGAACTCATCGTTCAGCTGCCGCTCGATCCACGCCTTTGACGAGGGCGTCTTGCCCCTCACCGTGTTCACGTGGGTGCCTCGGCCCGCCTCGCCGCCGCGCGCGGGCGCGCGCACCATCCGTCGCCTGGGCGGCTCGCTCACGCGGCAACCTTGGGCGCTCTGCCCGCCGGCCGCCGGCGGCGACGCCGCCCGCGTCGGGGCGGCGCGCGCTCAGCCATCATGGCGAGCAGGATGCCCTCGCGCAGCCCGCGGTCGGCGACGCGCACCCTGGCGCAGGGCCAAAGCTCCTGTACCGCCTGCAGAATCGCCGCCCCGGCGAGCACGAGATCCGCGCGGTCCGGCCCGACGCAAGGCTCGAGCGCCCGCTCGGCGTGGCTCAAGCCCAGAAGCCGTTCGACCATGCGGTCGCAATCGGCGCGCGCCAGCCAGAGCCCGTCCACGCGTGAACGATCGTAACGCGGCAAACCGAGGTGCAGCCCGGCGAGGCTCGTGATCGCGCCGGAGGTGCCGATCAGGTGCGCTTGCCCGGCGGCGAACGCGGGCTTCAGACCGTCGGCGCGCTCGAAGGCGGCGATCGGCACTCTCACCGCCTCGACCATGGAGCGGAACCAGGGGGAGTCGGCGCCCTCCGCCTCCGGAAACCGCTCGGCCAGCGTCACAACGCCGATCGGGACCGACAGCCAGGCCATGATCGGCGGCGGAGCGCCGGGGGCGGATCGGCCGGCCGTCAGATCGAGCCAGGCGAGCTCGGTCGACCCGCCGCCGACATCAAGAACGAGCGCCGCGCTTGCCGAGCGATCGAGCAGGTTGGCGCAGCCTGCGACGGAAAGCCGCGCCTCCTCCTGTGGCGTGATGATCTCGAGCTGGATGCCGCTCTCGCGGCGCACGCGCTCGAGGAAGGCCTCGCCGTTCCGCGCCGCCCGACACGCCTGCGTGGCGATGGCCCGCAGGCGCGGACGCCCGCGCCGCCGGATGCGCTCGGCGCATACTAAAAGCGCGGCGACCGCGCGATCCATCGCCGCCGGCTGCAGTTCGCCCGATTGGCTCAAGCCCTCGCCGAGTCTCACGATGCGGGAATAGGCGTCGACAACGCGAAAGCCACCCGGCCTTGGCGCGGCGATCAGAAGCCGGCAGTTGTTGGTGCCAAGGTCCAGCGCGGCGTAGAGGCCATCGGATGACGGGCGGGCCTGCGAGCCGTTCGCGGTGCGCGCCTGGTTCCGGTGACGCGCGCCCGGCACGGGCGGGTCAGACATATCTCAAGCGACCTAATCGTCATGCGACGCGAGCCGAGCTCTCTCCAATTCGCGCCTGGTTCGGACGAACCTTAGCAAGTGCGCCCAGCGCCCGATAGCGCTCGGACCCGACCCTTGCGACGTTCATGTTCCAGTCAGGACCTTCCGTGTACTATTCATAATGCTATGGAGACCCGACTCGCCAAGTTTGCCATCGGCCAAGTGGTGCGCCACCGCGTCTTCCCGTTTCGTGGCGTGATCTACGACGTCGACCCGGTCTTCTCGAACACCGAGGAGTATTGGGAGAACATCCCCGAGCACGTGCGGCCGCACAAGGATCAGCCCTTCTATCACCTGCTGGCCGAGAACGAGCGGGAGACCTACACAGCCTACGTGTCGGAGCAGAATCTGCTGCCGGACGACAGCGGCGAGCCGGTAGGCCACCCGCACACCTCGCTGATTTTCGACGGCTTCCGCGACGGCCACTACCACATGCGCCCGCGCGTGACGCACTAGTCAGTGGGCCGGGGGCGCGCCGTAGTCGCGCCGCCAGCGGATCGCCAGCTTCTCGCCCACCTGCCCGCCGACCTGCGACACGATCGCGAGCCCGTGTCCGGACTGCACGTCCACCTCAGCCGAGGGGCCGGCGCGGCCCCCACCGGTGAGCTCGAGATAGACGTTCTTGCCGATGTACTTCCCGCCCGAGACCGTGACGCCCGAGGCCGAGCCGCCCCCAAGCGCCAGTCGGTCGAGCTTGGCGAAGTTCTGCAGCCCGCCCATCACGTCGAACCCGCCGCCGGTGGCGAGCGTCGTCAACGCGGCGGCAAGCTCGGCGGCCTGGACCGGAGAGAGCTGCGCGGCCGAACTTCCGAAAAGCACCTGCGCCAGAATCTCATCGTTCGGCAGGCTGGGGGTCGATGAAAGCGCGATCACCGGCTTGGCCGCCGTGCCCGTGATCGAGATCACCGCCGTGAGCGCCTCGGCGCTGCGCGTCGCCGACAGGTTCAGGCGGATGTCGTTCGGCGATGATGCCAGATAGACCACGCCTCGGTTGTCGATCGCAAAGCGCTGGCCGCCGAATTGATAGTCTCCACGCACGACCCGCGCGACGCCGCTCAGCACCGGATGGCCGGTGTCGCCGGTCACTTTGGCATCGAGGCTCATCTCGGCGTTCAGCCCGAGCCCTTGCACGACCACTCCGCCCGACGAGCGCAGCGTGATGTCGAGCCCCACCGCCAATCCACCGTGCGACGTCGGCACGCCAACGCCCTGATCGAGAGCGGCCGGGCGGTTGCGCTCGATCACGTCCATGGCGACGATGCCCGGCGGCGAACGGCTCATCTGCGCGGCGATTGTTGACCGATCGATCGTCAGCTGTCCGGCCAGGTCGACACGGCCGTTCGCATCACGGGACAGCGTAAGCGGCCCGCTCGCGATGACGCTTGCGGTCTCGTTGTCGAGCAGCTGAAAGCCCTTCAGCACCAGCGTGAGGCTGCTCTGCCCCCCGCGCGTGAGGTCCAGCGTCCCCTGTCCCGAGATCGCGCCAGAACGCGCATCCAGGCCCCGGAAGCTCTTGAGATCGACCTTAGCCCCCTCGAAGTCGGCCGCCGCGGCGACATCGCGCAGCTTCAGGCCGGTCGGCGCGTCCTCGAAACGGCCATTCGCAAGCGCGCCTTGACCGGTCACCTGGGGATCGTCGAGCGTGCCGCCGATCTGGCCTTGCGCGTTCACTTGGCCGCCCAGGCTCCGCTCGCCGCCGAACAGAAGCGCCCAGACCGGCTCGACCTCGCCGCTCAGCGCGAACGCGCCGCTCATCGGCTGGGTTTCGGCGATGGCGATGCGGAAAGGCGCCGCTGTGGCGACCGCCGGCAGGGCCAACGTCAGGTTCGCGCGCCCACCCGCGGAGTCCTGAGCGTTGGCCGCAAGGTCGATGCGCTGGCCGGACAGCACGGCCTTCAGGTCGCCGTCCATGCCGATGTTGCTCGGCGCGTCGCTGACACGGGCGCCGCTCAGCTGCGCGGTCAGCGTCCCGCCCAACGCCTGATCGCGGCCGTTGAGACTAAGGTCGGCGTTGACCTTGCCGGCGTAGTCGGGATCGAGCGAAGCCACGTCGACCCCGGCGAGCTTTGCGGTCGCACTGAACGTCCCAGCGGTCTGATGGGCGTCCAGATCGATCCGGCCGGAGCCTACCGACAGCCTGGCCTGCAGGGCGCTCGCCGCGCCGCCGAAGCTGAGCTGCGCCGGGGTGAGCGTCCGGAACGGCGCTTTGCGCAGTCGCCCAGAACCCTCGAACGTCGCTGCGTAGCCCTGGGCGAGCTCGCTTGCGACGCCCTCGCCCTGCAGCTGTACGGGCGTCCCCGCCCAGACCATGTCGGCGGCGAGGCGGTAAGGCGCGTGCGCGACCGGCCCATTGGCGTTCAGCGTCACGTCGCTTGCCGTGAGCCCCCCACCTCTGAGCTCGACGTCCGCCGCCTTCAAGGCAAGGTCCAGATTCGCGCCGCCAGACGCATCGACCAGGATCACCTTGGCGCTGGCGTGGCCCTGCGTGAGCACGGCGCCCGGACCGACATCGACCGTCAGGTCGGCCGGCGACGGCTGGGATTGGGTCAGCGTCAGCGCCCCGCGGACCGTGACCCCGCCGCCCGCCGCGTCGATCCCGCTCAGCGCGACGCCGGTCGGCAGGAAGTGGAGGTCGGTGTGCGCATGCGCCGGGCCATAGTCGCTCGCGGCCGCGAGCGTCAGCGCCCCTGTTGCGCCGGTCGGCGCGTCGATGAAGGACAGCACGACGTGCGCTGGCCTGAGCGTCAGCTGCGGCAGGCTGATCGCCTCGAAATCGGAGATCAGATCCAGCCGCGGCTGGGCGACCGCCCCGGTGACCGCGCCTGTTCCCTTCGCCTGGCCGGTTATCTCGAGCGGCCCGAGCTCGATCGGACCGCGCGATGACCAGCCCAGCGCCAGCTTCAGCGCGCCGTCGGCGCCGATCTGGCCGGCCGCGTTCGCATCCGCCGCGGCCCCGGTCAGGCTCGCGGCGTTCAGGTCAACGACCCCGCCCGTGTAGGAGCCATGGCCGCTCAGGACCGGCGTCTGCCCGAGCAGGCCGTCGAGCGCCTCGATCCCGGATGCAACCTTCGCCCCCCGGGCGTCCATGGCGAAGGTCCAGGATCGCGCGCCGCGCGGCTGCCCCGCCGTCCAGCTCGCTTCCACGACGCCCCGGGCGCCAGCCCGGAGGGCGGCGAGGTCGGCGATCCGCGCATCGCCTTTCAAGCTGAGGTCGCCGAACAGGCCCTGCTGGCCGGTCGCGTCGACGACCACGGCGGCGCCGGTGGCTTTCAGCGCGCGGATCAGCGTGCGGCCGTCAGCGAGCCGCGTCGCATCCAGGCTCGCCTGCGGGCGGGCGCCGATTAGGCTCGCCCAGAGCCCCTGTCCAGCCCCGCCCTGGCCGGCGAGGCTGGCCTTAAGCCGCCAATCGCCCCTCTCGTGCGAGAGGTCGACCGAGCCCGAGACGCGCGCCAGCTGGTAGCCGGCAAACCCCAGCCGCTCCACCGAGCCTTGGCCCGTCAGCCGCACGTTCGCCCAGCCCCCGGTAAGCTGGCCCGAGAGGCTTGCGGCGCCCATGGCGGGGACCGAGACCAGGCGATGCATGTCAGCGACCGTGGCCTGAATGCTCAGCCCCTCGTCCGCGGTGAATCGCGCGGGATCGCCGACTCCGACGGCCTTCAGGCTCGCGTTGTCCGAGTCGGCGATGAGGGCGACGCCGTAAAGGCCGTCGTTGGCCACGTGGCTCGCAGCCGTGAACGTGACCTCGGCGCCCAGCCCACGCGCGAGCGGCTGGGTCAGTCGCGAGGCGATCAGCGACAGCCGCCCCGCCGCTCGCCCGCCCGCCGGCGTCCAGGCCCCGGTGGCCTGGGCGATCGTTGTCGTCCCCGACCGCGCCAGCAGCGCGAGCCCCCCCTGCCCGTTCGCCCCGCCCAGGTGCGCGTTGAGCGCGAACGGCTGGTCGGCCGGCAACCCGGCGAGCCCGGCGAGTGCGCCGCCGCTCTCCTCGCGGCCGACCGCGTCGATCGCGAGCCGCTGGCGGACGCCGAAATCGAAGCGGGCGGTGAGACCGTCGCCGGGATGCACCTGGCTTTCGGCGTCGACAGCGCCGCGCACGCCGCCGTTGCGCTCGACGTCGAAACCGCCCGTGACCGCGAACAACCCCCGCCGGACACTGGCGGCAGGGAGCGTCTCCAGCCGCATGGCGAAGCTGTCGATATTGACGGCGACGGGCGACTGCCCCGCCCCCCCTGACGGCGACAACGCGGGCAGGCGGTCGACGCGCACCAGGCCGGCCGCGACGCTGGTCAGGTGCGCCCGCCGCGCGACCAACTCGAACGGGCGCCAGCTGATCGCCAGCTTGCGCACGTCGAGCCAAACGCCGTCGGCGTCGGCAATGGTCAGCCGAGAGACGGTGAAGTCGGTCCAGAAGTCGCCGGCCAGCCCCTCGACGTGCAGGCGACCAAGCCGGCCGACGCTCAGCCCATCAAGGCGCGCTTCGATGAAGCCCCGCCCAAACCCGGTATCGACTCCGTAGCGAACGGCGAGGCCGATCGCGGCCACCACGACGGCGATCGCCAGCGCTACCCACAGCTCGACCGCGTGCCAGAAGCGCCGTTTGCGCGGTGCGGGTGCGGCGACGGTCAAAAGCTCTGCCCGATGCTGATGTAGAGCTGGATCGGCGAGTCACCGCGCCGACGGTAGAGGGGCGTTGCGATGTCCAACCGGATCGGTCCGAAGCCGGCGTTGTAGCGCACGCCGGCGCCGACGCCGATGTCGGGATGACTGAAGTCCGGAGTGACCGTGGTCCCGGCCGCGCCTGTGTCGACGAAGGCGGCCAGACCCCACTGCTGGGTCAGCCGCTGGCGAAGCTCGAGCGAGCCCTCGAACAGCGAAAGCCCGCCTTCAGGGGTGTTGTCTGCGTAGCGCGGCCCGACCGCCTGGTAGGCGTAGCCGCGCACCGAGCCGCCGCCGCCTGAGTAGAAGCGGTCGGGCGCGGGCACCAGCGGGATCGAGCCGCCGAGTATGGCGCCCAGCTTCAGCCGCGCCGCCAGCACCGTCGAGGCGCTCGCGTCCAACGGCAGATAGCCACTCAATTGCCCTTGCACCTTCAGGTAGACGATCGAGCCGTCGCCGAGCGCCGCCTTCGGTTCCAGGCGGGCGTCGGCCCGCCAGCCGGAGGTCGGATCCAGCGGGTCGTTGGAGTTGTCGATGGCGACCGCGGCAAGCCCGCCGAACGTCGCCAGCTTGCGCTGATGGTTCAGCGCGATGAAGTTCGCGCTCTCCTTCTCGTTGGCGTCGTTGGCGTCGAACGACAGGCCGTAGGTGAGGAATGTCGTCTTGGCGATGGGGTAGGTGACGTCGCCGCCGCCGCGGAAACCCCAGTCGTCATAGCCCGGCGTGCTGTCGGCATAGACGGCCGCTCGGAGCGCGAGCTTCTGGTCGATGCGGCGCCAGTCGGGGAAGGCGACGTCCGTCTCCAGCCGGCTCTCGATGTTGGCGACCTGCAAGGTGTTGGTGATGGTGTCGGCCTGCCCGAATCGGTTGTAGAGAATCCAGCTGCCATCGACGCCGACGCCCTCGGAGGTGGCGTAGCTGGCGCCGAACTCCAGCGTGCCCTTCGGGCGGTCGGCGAGGCTGACGACCACGGGCCGCAAGCCGTTCACCGCCTCGTTGGCCGGCGCGAGCGCCGCAGTGACCTGGTCATAGACGCCGGTGTCGCGCAGCCGCCGTTCGAGCAGGGCGACCACGGCCGGCGTGTAGACCTCGCCGACCTTCCAGGACGCCAGCTTGGTCGCCCAGCGGGCGTTCGTGCGGCCTTTCGACGCCATCCGGATGCCGCCCAGGCGCACGAGCGAGCCGGCGGCGATACGGAAGGTGGGCGCCATCGAGTGGTCGGCGTGGTCCACCACGACCTCGCGCGGCGCGGCCGCGGCGTCGGCGTAGCCGTGTTGTTCCAGGGCGCCGACGACGCGGCCCTCGGCGGCGATCACGTCGGCGGCGCGGCCCGCCTGGCCGGCCTTCAGCTTCATCGCGGCCTCGGCGATCGTTTGCGAGGCCGCGTCGGGCGGCGCGCCCTGCCAGGCGATGACCGGCGCGACCAGGGTCGTGCGCGGACCTTCGGTTATGGTGATGAAAGCGACCGGCTGGTCGCCGTCGCCGATGTCCGGCTCGACGATGGCGTCGTAGTAGCCCTCGGAGCGGAGGACAGCCATGGCGGCCTCCCCCGCTTCCGTCGCCCGGCGTCGGGCTTCGAGCCGGCTCGCCAGTGCGCCGGAGAACGGCGCGACCGCCTGCACGATCTCGGTCCTCAGCGCCGCATCCAGCGCGCCGCGCACCTCGACCGGGCGTTTGGCGGCCGCCTCCGCGTGGCTCGTCGCGAGAACGGCAGCCACCGCCGGCGAAAGCAGCGCAGCGGCGTAACACAGGCGCCTCACGAAACCTTCCTCTCGCCGCCCCTCGGCCGGTGTATCCGTATCGACCCGGGCTGTCATGGCGGCGCTCGATCGTCCGCCGGGCGCGCGCGCCTGCCCGGCCCGCGCCGGCGCCCAATTTGGAGGCGCCTGAGCGCCGGGCATCGGCCTGGCGCTACTGGGCGAGTGATCGCCGCCGCGGCGCGGCCTACCTTGCCGGCTTCCACGGAACGCAGCATGGAAGGACGAATGGCGCCGTTGGGGAGCTTCGCGAGCGTGGCGAACGCTGAAGAGAGCACGGTCGCCCTGTTTCCCGCCGGCGGCTTCTACCGCCCGGGCCGGTCTTACGACGAAATGTTCGCCGCCGACGGCTCGGTCCGCGCGCACTATGCAGCGCTGCAGACGCGGATGACGACGCTCGCGCCCGCCGAGCTCGCCGATCGCCAGCGGACGCTGGAGCAGTCCTTCCTGCTGCAGGGTATCACGTTCACGGTCTACGGCGCCGAGACCGCGACGGAACGGATCATTCCGACCGATCTCTTTCCGCGCATCATTCCGGCGGCAGAGTGGGCGAAGATCGAGGAAGGCCTGACCCAGCGCCTGCGCGCGCTGAACCTCTTCCTCGCCGACATCTACGGCGACCAGAAGATCCTGGCCGATGGCGTGGCGCCGCGAGACCTGGTGCTCGGCGCCTCGTCCTACCGCCGCGAGATGCGCGGCCTCTTCGTACCGCACAACGCCTTCGTGAACGTGTCCGGGGCGGACCTCATCCGCGACGAGGCCGGCGCGTTCGCCGTGCTAGAGGACAATCTGCGGGTCCCCTCGGGCGTCTCCTACATGCTGGCGAACCGGGACGCGGCCAAGCGGACCTTCCCAGGCACCTACCGCACCGCCGGCGTTCGGCCCGTCGAGCGCTATCCGGACCTGTTGCTCGCGACCTTGAAGAGCCTCGCCGCGGACTGGCGTCCGAACCCGCAGGTCGTTGTGATGACCCCAGGCGTCTACAACGCTGCCTACTACGAGCACGCCTATTTGGCGCGGCTGATGGGCACGCCGCTGGTCGAGGGTCGCGACCTGCTCGTTCACGACAACATGGTCTACATGCGGACCACCGTCGGCTTGCGCCGGGTGGACGTGATCTACCGGCGGGTGGACGACGACTTTATCGACCCCCTCACCTTCCGCCGCGACTCCGGCCTGGGCGCCGCGGGCCTGTTCAACGCCTACCGCGCCGGCAACGTGGTGATCGCCAACGCGCCCGGGACCGGCGTCGCCGACGACAAGGCGGTCTACGCCTACGTTCCCGAGATCATCCGGTACTACCTCGGCGAAGACCCGATCCTGCCCAACATCGAGACCTTCCTCTGTCGCGAGCCTCGCCAGCTCGGCCACGTGCTGGCCAATCTGGACAAGCTGGTGGTCAAAGCGGTGGGCGCCTCCGGCGGCTACGGCATGCTGGTCGGGCCGCACGCGAGCCGCGGCGAGCGGGCGGCGTTTGCCGATCGCATCAAGGCGGACCCGGACAACTACATCGCCCAGCCGACCATCCAGCTCTCGACGGCGCCCTGCCTGATCGACGGCCGGATCGAGCCAAGGCACGTGGACCTGCGTCCCTTCGTGCTCGCCGGCCAGCGCATCGTTGTCACGCCAGGCGCGCTGACCCGCGTGGCGCTGAAGCGCGGCTCGCTGGTGGTGAACTCGAGCCAGGGCGGCGGGTCGAAGGACACCTGGGTGCTCGCCGGCGAGCGCGACGAGCCATGATGCTCGCCCGCGTCGCCGACAGCCTTTACTGGATGGGCCGCTACGCCGAGCGCGCCGAGCACATCAGCCGCCTGTGCGACGTCATGCTGACTGCGACCCTCGACCAGAACGACGACGCGGTGGCGATCGCGCGCGTGGCGCTGGCCGCCGTCGGCGACGGCGAGGCCTACCGGCAGGCCGCGCCCTACGACGCCGCGCACGACCTGATCTTCGACCGCGACGGCGAAGGCTCGGTCGTCACCTCGCTGTCCCGCGCGCGGGAGAACGCGCGCCAGGTGCGCGATCAGATCACCACCGAGATGTGGGAGCGGCTGAACCTGCTGCATCTGCGCGTCCAGGACCCGAGCGCGCAGCCGGCGTTCGCCAATGCGTCCTCGGCATTCCTGCACGGGGTCATCGCCGACCTGCACCTGTTCAAAGGCGCAGCCGACGCCACCATGAGCCATGGCGAGGGCTGGCGGTTCCTGCTTGTCGGCGTCTATCTCGAGCGCGCCCAGCTGATCGCGCGGCTGCTGGACGTGTGTTTCGGCGACCGGGCCGGCGGCAGCCCGCTCACCGACCACCTGGCGCAGATGGCGGTTCTGCGCATGGCCTGCGCGCTCGAGCCCTATCTGCGCGTCTACACCGCCGAGTTGCAGCCGCGGCATCTGCTCGAATTCCTGCTGTTCGACGAGGACTTCCCGCGTTCGATCCGGTTCTCGACCTCGCGCATCGAAGAGCACCTGACCACCCTTGTCCGCCGCGGCGATTCGGTCGGCCCGATCGGCCCCGACCGGCTGGCCGCGCGGCTGAGCGCCCGGCTCGAATTCGCCGACATGGACGAAAGCCAAGGCGCGGGCGCGCTGCTCGGGGCCGTGGTCGGCGACTGCAGCCGCATCCACCACGCCATCTACGAAACCTTCGTCGCCTACCCGCTCGAGGAGAGGCTGCCGGCCTGATGCTGCTGGAGATCCGCCACCTGACGCAGTACCGCTACGCCGCCCCGGTGCGCGAGAGCGTCATGGAGCTGTGGCTGCAGCCGCAGAAGAGCGCGCGCCAGCGGCTGTTGAGCTTCGACATCGAGCTCGACCCGGTCGCCCAGCTGTTCTCCTACGCAGACACCTTCGGCAACGCCGTCTACCATTTCGACTGCCCGCAGGCGCACGACCTGCTGACCATCCGCTCGCGGGCCATCGTCGAGACAGAGCCCGACGAGCCCCTGCCCGAGGCGCTCGACATGGGCGAGTGGGACCGGCTGCGCAGCGAGTTCGTGCGCGGCGACTGCTTCGATTTCCTCCGGCCGCACGGGTTCGCGGTGGCGACTCCGATGCTCGAGCATTTCATCGAGAGCTTCGACCTCGACCGGCTGCACCGCGCCGACCCACTCACGGCGGTGAAAGGGCTCTGCCAGGCCATCTACAACGCCTTCGAATACGAGCCGGGCGTGACCCGCGCCGACAGCCCGATCGACCACACGCTCGAGGCCCGACGCGGCGTCTGTCAGGACTTCGCCCACATCATGCTGGCGGTCTGCCGCGGCTGGGGCGTACCGGCGCGGTATGTCTCGGGCTATCTGCTCACCGACCGCGAGCACCACGACCGCTCCGACCCGGACGCGACCCATGCCTGGGTCGAGGTCTTCCTGCCGTCCCTGCGTTGGGTCGGGTTCGATCCAACCAACAACACCACCGCCGCCGAGCGGCATGTGATCGTCGCCGTCGGCCGCGACTATGGCGACGTGCCGCCCTCGCGAGGCGTCTTCAAGGGCGACGCGGAGAGCGAGCTTGCCGTGGGCGTCAGCGTCCGCCAGACCCGCGCCGCCGTCGCCGAGCCCGAGTTCCTGCGCACCGCCGGCTCGACCATGGTCGGCGCAACGCGCCGGCGCGTCTCGCCAGCCGCCCTGGACCAGCAGCTCCAGCAGCAGCAGCAACAGCAGCAACAGTAGGGGAAAGCCAGGCGTCTGGCAGGCCGGGTGGGGATCGAACCCACGACCACTCGATTAAAAGTCGAGTGCTCTACCGCTGAGCTACCGGCCCCTGCTCTTTGAAGGGCGCGGACCTTAAGGCGGGGCGGAAGGTGCGACAAGGTCGCCCCGGCCGGGGGAAGCGGCCAGGGCGACCCGCGCTCAAAGTCCCTGATTAGGGCATCAGCACCGTGTCGACGACGTGGATCACGCCGTTCGACTGGTTGACGTCGGCGATGGTGATCCTGGACATGCCGCCCTTGGCGTCCGTCAGGACGAGTTCCTGTCCGTCCGATGTGACGATGAGCGGCTCGCCCTCGACCGTGGTCAGCGTGGCCTTGCCGCCGCCGGCCTGAACCTGCGCCATCAGGTCCGCGGCGCTCAGGCGGCCGGGCACGACGTGGTAGGTCAGGACCTTGATCAGCATCGGCTTGTTGTCGGCTTGCAGCAGCATCGGCACCGTGTTCGGCGGCAGCTTGGCGAAGGCCTCGTTCGTCGGGGCGAACACCGTGAACGGACCAGGCCCCTCGAGCGTGTCGACCAGGCCGGCGGCCTTCACCGCGGCGACGAGGGTGGTGTGGTCGGCCGAGTTGATCGCGTTGTCGACGATGGTCTTGGTCGGATACATGGCCGCGCCGCCGACCATGGGATCGGTCATCTGGGCGAGGGTCGGGCTGGCGAGGCCTGCGCTGAGCGCGAGCGCCACCGTCGCGGCGAGAAGCCGCGTTTTGAAGTTCGACATGGTTTTAACGTTCCTGGTCCGTGGTTTAGCCGGAATGGCGTCCGCTATACGCAGGGCGTTCGCGGTTGGATGAGTCCGCCATCTCCCGTCATCCCCCGCTGGAGCGAAGCCGAATGCGGGGGACCCATGAACCACACACGCAAAGCCGTGATCACAGGGTGGCCCGAACGAGTCGGGCCATGACGGCCATTATTTGGCGTCTGGAGGGTGGTGCGACCGCATCTCCCGGCGGAACGTTTCCATCCGCCCCCCAGCGATCGCATCGCGCAGCCGCTGCATAAGCGTCTGATAGAACGCCACATTGTGCCAGGACAGCAGGACCTGGGCGAGGAGCTCGTCGGCTTTGACCAGGTGGTGCAGGTAGGCTTTCGAATAGTCGCGGCTGGCGGGACAGTCGCTTTCGGCGTCGAGCGGCGCGTCGTCCTCGGCGAAGGCGGCGTTCTTCAGGTTGACGGGACCCGCCCAGGTCCAGGCTTGGCCGTGGCGGCCGGAGCGGGTCGGGATGACGCAGTCGAACATGTCGATCCCACGGGCGACGGCCTCGACGATGTCGACCGGCTTGCCGACGCCCATCAGGTAGCGCGGGCGGTCCTGGGGTAACATGGACGGCGCATAGTCCAGCACCTCGCACATGGCCTCGTGGGTCTCGCCGACCGCCAGCCCGCCGAGCGCATAGCCATCGAACCCGATCTCGACCAGCCGCTCGGCGCTCTCCTGCCGGAGCGTCCGGTCGGTCGAGCCCTGCTGGATGCCGAACAGCCCCTGGGCGTCGCGATCGCCGAACGCGGCTTTCGAGCGCTCAGCCCAGCGCGCCGAGCGGCGCATCGCCCCGGCGGCGAGCGCTGGCTCAGCGGGCCAAGCGATGCACTGGTCGAGCTGCATGACGATGTCGGACGCAAGGAGATCGGCCTGGATCTCGATCGACCGCTCGGGCGAGAGCGTGTGGCTCGACCCGTCGATGTGGCTCTGAAAGACGACCGCCCGCTCGTCGACCTTCGAGATCTTCGCCAGCGACATAACCTGAAAGCCGCCGGAGTCGGTCAGGATCGGGCGGTCCCAGCGCATGAACCGGTGCAGGCCGCCCAGCCGGGCGATGCGTTCGGCGGTTGGGCGGAGCATCAGGTGATAGGTGTTTCCGAGCACGATGTCGGCGCCGGTCTGGACCACCTGGTCGACGGTCAGCGCCTTGACCGTGCCGGCTGTGGCGAGCGGCATGAACGCCGGCGTGCGGATCGGCCCGCGCGGCGTCTTGAGCACGCCAGTCCGCGCCGCACCGTCGCGCGCCTGGATGGTGAAGGGGAAGGCCGCCATCAGTCGGCGCGGAATAGCAGCGAGGCGTCCCCGTAGGAATAGAACCGGTAGCCGGCGGCGATCGCGTGCGCGTAGGCCGAGCGCATCTTGTCCAGCCCCGCGAACGCCGCCACGAGCATGAAGAGCGTCGATCGTGGCAGGTGGAAGTTGGTGAGCAGCACGTCCACTGCCCGAAAGCGGTAGCCGGGGGTAATGAAGATCGCCGTCTCGCCCGCGAACGGCCGCACCGTTCCATCCTCGCCCGTCGCGCTTTCGAGGAGCCGGAGCGCGGTGGTCCCCACCGCGACGGTGCGCCCGCCGACAGCGCGGGCGGCGTTCAACGCCTCGGCGGTCTCGCGCGAGACCTCGCCGTACTCGGGGTGCATGCGATGGCGGGCGATGTCCTCGGTTTTCACCGGCAGGAAGGTGCCGCCGCCGACGTGCAGGGTGACGTACACAAGGCTCGCGCCCGCCCGTTCGATCGCCGCCATCAGGTCGGGCGTGAAGTGCAGCCCGGCCGTCGGCGCGGCGACCGAGCCCTCCTCGCGCGCATAGACGGTCTGGTAGTCGGCCAGGTCCCGGTCGTCCTCGGCGCGACGCGAGGCGATGTAGGGCGGCAGCGGCATGACGCCGCGCTCGGCGATCGCCATCTCGAGATCGGGGCCGGAGAGATCGAAGGAGAGGGTCACCTCGCCGCCGTCGTCTTTCTCGACCACGGTCGCGTCGAGGACGCCGAGCAGGCAGGCGCGGTCGTCGCGCTCGCCGAAGCGGACGCGGTCGCCGACCGCGAGCCTGCGCCCAGGCTTCATGAAGGCGGTCCAGCGGTGGGGGCTGAGCCGCCGATGCAGGGTGGCCTCGATCCGCACGACGGAGCCGTCCCGTTCGCGCAGCCCCGAGAGCCTTGCCGGGATCACCTTGGTGTCGTTCAGCACCACCACGTCGCCGCGACGGAGGAACGCGGGGAGGTCAGCGACAGAGCGGTCCAAGAGCCCGCCCTCCGCGTCCACAACGAGCATCTTTGCGGCGTCGCGCGGGATCGCCGGGCGAAGCGCGATGCGGTCCTCCGGCAGCTGAAAATCGAAATCGCTGAGCTTAAGCGACGTCGGCGGCCACCCGGGCGGTGAGGATCTTGCCGGGCTCGCGCGGCGGCTCGCCTTTGGGCAATTCATCGATGTGCTCCATGCCCTCGATGACCTCGCCCCAGACCGTGTAGCTGCGGTCGAGGTGCGGCGCGGCCGTGAAGCAGATGAAGAACTGGCTGTTGGCCGAGTGCGGGTTGTTGGTCCGCGCCATCGAGCAGACGCCGCGCACGTGCGGCTGATTGGAGAACTCGGCGCGCAGGTCGGGCTTGGACGAGCCGCCGGTCCCCGTGCCGGTAGGGTCGCCGCCCTGGGCCATGAAGCCCGGGATCACGCGGTGGAAGACGACGCCGTCGTAGAACCCCTCGCGCGCCAGCTCCTTGATCCGCTCTACGTGCCCGGGCGCGAGATCGGGCCTGAGGCGGATCGTCACCGGTCCCCCCTCGAGCGTGAAGATGAGGGTGTTCTCGGGGTCGTCGGCCATGGTGCGGGAAGATCCGTGCGAAGGGATGGGTTTCCTGCCTTCTAGCGGTCAGACCCACACGCTCCAAGCCCGAGCGCCGCGAGGCGCTTTCAAACCGCCGCGCGAGCCTCTATCTTCCCGAGTCCCTGTTCAACAGCTGAAAGGAGGTGGTCCAGTGTCTCATTGTCTCCAACCGCGGTCGCAAAGCGTGACCTG
>Ga0209415_10000274_pt1 | contig 91843 bp, 84 predicted proteins | sample PeaSoiSIISIP2007_FD_187696 | JGI IMG/M metagenome (GOLD analysis project Ga0209415, IMG submission 187696) | Peat soil microbial communities from Weissenstadt, Germany - SII-SIP-2007 (SPAdes) (version 2) | ecosystem: Environmental > Terrestrial > Soil > Wetlands > Peat | place: Germany... | reverse complement strand
CGCGCGAGTCCTAGCAAACCTGTGTGGGTCACGTACCAGCCGTTCTCCAGGTAAGTCAGATCGCCAGCCGGAATGGAGAACTTATGCTGCTCTGTGATTTCCCTGAGCCTACTTAGCGCTTCCCGGGAAAGGTTGGTCCAAATCCGCCGCGCCATTCGAATCGAAGCTTCAGTTCTCATAGTTGGGCTCATTTCTTGGCTCCTTCGCCGCCCTGCTCATTCAGCCGGGCGCATTTCCTGAGCGCGAGACTCAGGCTCTTGTGGCGGGAGATGATTCGGCAGGGGACCAAAGCTACAATGCGCCAGTGATATTCCGCCTTCCCGGTGGCAAAAACCAGGAACTCAGGTTGAGGTTTCGGGTAGCTTGATGGAGCGAACGGCCGCACTATCTCTGCGAACAACTGATGAGGATTTGGGGAATTTGCTAGAGTGGGGGTAGCCACGGTTCATCCTCCAGTGATGAATTTTGGTTAGGCTCACTTGGGTGTTTCGAGCACTCAAGTGAGCTGCTTACAGTTCCTACCATACCGCTAAGGTGGAATAGCTGTCAAGCAAAAAATGCAAACAGTTCTTGACTCTTACCGCTAAGGTGGTAATATCTGCCCGATGGTTACCGAAAAAGACCCGGCGGCGGTCGCCCTTGGCCGTAAAGGCGGCTTGGCGCGGGCCAGCTCCCTCAGCGAGAAGGAGCGTAAGCGTATTGCCACGAAAGCCTCCAAAGCCGCAGCGGCAGCCCGCAGCAAGAAGGCGCGGAAGAAGCGACTTCCTGTGGGTGGGCGAGCTGGAGACGCCTGACGCCCTGGTGGTCTTGATCTGCAAACGTAAGCCGACCAGGAGCCAACCGATCGCGGGTAGGGACCCGAGCGAATCACGCTCGGGCGATGCTTCATACACAGTGACGCCCGCTGGGCGAAAGCGAAAAAGAAGAACCAGTAGAACTAGCAATATTTTTCCGTTGTACTGATCAGACATAACGGACATGGCCGACGGTCGTGACCGTTTTCTTGGCCTGCGAATAAGGTTTCGGGGCCTCCAGGGTGTACTTGCCCAAGTGCGCCCACGATTGCGCAAGTCTGCGCCATTTGGTCATTCCGCTGATCCGTAGATTCGTCTCCCCATATGTAAATGCAATTATTACATATGCTTACCAAGTACATAATAATAGTTAGTCAAGTCTTCATATCTATGCATATAATAGTTACATAGGAGAAAAGATGCCGTTCGATTTGCACCAAGCGGTTGTTCAACTGCGACAGGACTTGCAGGAACTGAGAAAGCAGCGAGCCCATATCGAAATGCAGCTAGTTCAGAAGAACATCGCTCTCAGTAGCCTGGCTCCCTTAATTGAGAACCAGAAGGAGCGAGAAGAGCTGTTGAGCGAGATTAAGGCAGCACGGCGCAAACCCGCAGGACTGAGGGAAGCAATCTCGGAATGCCTGCGGGCAATGCCTCATGACAGCTTTAGTGCCAGTGAGGTACGCGAATGGCTCCAACGCGAAGGCTACGATTTGTCGGACTACTCGCAGCCGCTCGCGACGATTTCGGTTACGTTGCGGCGTTTGGCAGACGCTGGAAAGGTGAGGGCCACACGCAAGGATCGAAAGATCACTTACCAATGGATTGCAGATTGAGGGGAGAAAAGATTATGAGCACCGCGAATCGTAGACAGGTAATAAAGCAACTCAAGAAAGAATTGCAGGAGCAAGACACGCGCAACCGGACGCAATCTGCGTGCGACAAGCTTCGGATTCAGGAGATTAAGCAGGACCCCTTCCTCTGGGTTACCGAATACACGCAAACCTACAATGAGCACTGGATCGAAGAAGGCCGTGCCTCGCCCTACGAGCCTTTTCCCGCCTGGCCCTATGTCGACGAGCTGTTCTTGCTGTTGCTGCTGTGCCGCATCCTCTGGAACGAGAAGTCGCGCGACATGATGATCACCTGGGTGTGTGTGGCTTTCTTCATGCACCAGGCTATGACCGTTCCCGAGCGCGGCGTATTGATGCAGACGCAAAAGGCAGACAAGGCCAAACAGCTGATCAAGTATGCGAAATGTCTGTACCGGCGGCAGCCGCAGTGGTTGCAGGATGCCTTCCCGCTGGCCAAGCCGATCGACAGTCAGTCCGATCTCTCGCTGACTTTCGCGCACGGCGGCCACATGATCGGTATCCCTGGCGGTGCTGACCAGATCCGCAGCTATCACCCCTGGGGCTATCTGAACGATGAGAGCTCGTTTCAGCCCGATGCGGGCGAGTGTTACAACGAAGCCCTTTCTGCCGTCGCTGGCAGCATCGTCTTCAATTCCTCGGCCGGACCCGGCTGGTACGCCGACGTCCGCCACGACGTGGTGACCTATGCCGAAGAGTAAATCCGAGGATTCAGTCCGGTGCGCGCTAGCCAAATGCGACGGTCTACCGGCGCAGACCATGGTGCGCCTGCCCAGCAAGCAATCGATCCGCCACACTGTCGGCGGCATCACGGTCGTCCGTTCGCACTACTCCTGCCACCCTGAGCGCGACCCCGAACTCAACCCGCAATGGAGGAACCAGGAGCGGCCAACATACACTTCGCGAGCCGCGTGGGAGCGCGAGCAGGAGATCATCGATAACGCCGGCGGAGGGGAGCTTGTGTTTGCCGATACCCTGGTCACCTACTGGAACCAGATCGTTATCTCGAATCCCGAGTGGCGCCCGGACCCACGCTGGCGCATCGAAGCCGGCTTTGACCACGGCAAAACCAACCCCACCGCGTTTGAACGCTGCTACATCGACCATGAAGGTACCCTGATCTTCTGCGGCGAGTATTACGTGCCCGGCCGGGAAGTGTGGCAGCACGTGCCGGAACTCAGGAAAATGGCCGACATTAAGAAGATTTCCGTAGCCTATGCTGACCCGACGATCTTCGACGCCACCATGCAGCAATCGAACCAGCCGTCGCAACCGGGAAAAGCGGCGGAGCGCGCGAAGTCGATCAACGAACTCTACGTTGAGCAGGGCTTCGAACTCTTTAGCCCATTCTCGGGCGATCGCTCGGATATCAGCTTTGCGGCGCGCCTCGGGATGCACTGGTCGAACCTCGACAAACGCGAGCCCTCAGTCAAAATCGTCTGCCGGAACTACGCGGAAAAGCCTGTCCCGGGCCTGCACAACTGGGACTGCCCAAATCTGCTCTGGGAACTGATGCGCCGGCGGCGCATGAAACTCACGGCGCAGCAATTACTCAGCCGCAACGCCGCTGAGGCCCTGGTCGCCAAGGACGAGCACGCGAACGACTGCATGAAGTACGTGCTGATGTCCCACCCGGAGCCGACGATCAAGACCTTCCGCGAAAAGGCTCTCGAAGTGACGAAACCGCTCGCGCAGATGGGAGATCTGACCTCGGCCTATATCCGCTTCAAGCAAATGGAAGACAACGAGGGCTATGAGGATGATGCCGGCTGGTATATGGGGCAACCGACACCGCGGCGCTGGTGAAAGAAGCACCTGCACCGATAGCACTGACCAAGAAAAAAATCCAAGGAGAAAAGGAAAAAAATGAACAACAAACGAAAACAAACTCGTTGTGAAGCTCAGACCAAGGCAGGCAAGCCCTGCCGTGCCCCGGCCAAGGAAAAAACAATGAACAACAAACGAAAACAAACTCGTTGTGAAGCTCACACCAAGGCAGGCAAGCCCTGCCGTGCCCCGGCCATGGAGGGTGGCCGCCTGTGCTTCCTTCACGCGAACCCTGCCCAGGCCCGCCATCTCGGCCGACTCGGGGGCTTGAAGAACCGCCACTCTTTCCCAGAAGCGGTCGATTCCCTTCCGGCTGCAAGCACCGCAGCTGAGGTGCTGAAGAACGCAACGCAAATAATGAATGACGTCTACGCCGGCAAGGTTCAGCCCAAGGTGGCGATCAGCCTGGCGCCGTTCCTCAGTTTGCAACTTCGAGCGGTTGAGATATTGGAACTGGAGTGGTACGCGGAGAGGTCCCGTAAGCAGTCTGCCAAGGCTCAGTCTGAGCAGTCTGCCGAAAAAAGGGACGTACCGCAACTCGCTTCGGGTCGTGGTGCCGACTCCGAAACCAAATCCGATGCCGAAGATAGTTCCGACAAAACCGATCCGACGGATGATTTTTGTCCCGAGGGAGACCGCTAAGGCACATGGGGTCGAAGTAGCTCAAGTCTCGATAAATGCCGCTTCCGATAGCTTAAGCGGCCAAATTTCGAAAGCTATGGTAGCCATCGACCCAGAGTTTAAAATTGTCGCAAACGCCGGTGACTTTCTCGGAATGCAGGCACTGGCCACGAGTCTGGCGGCCCGGGGCGGCCTGGGCATCGGCGATTTCATCATCCGAAGCGTGACCAGGTCCGAAAATAAGAACGGGCAGCCGCCCGCTCAGCAAGAAAAAAACCTCGCGAAGGGTGCTCCCCTCGAGAGGCTTTTCTAGCTTGACGAAGTAAGAAATCAACTGCGGTTAGTGTTTCTTTTTCTTCTTGGCTGCCTTTTTCTTTGTGGCCATGAAATCCTCCGTGAACGATTTTCCCTTGCAAGGTTGCGGACGCCGAAGCGTCCACCGTCACCCGATTTCGCAGCGGTGACGTTGCCTACTCCCAGATATTGCGTTGGATCACTTTGATTGTCAATACAATTTTCCCTGACGAAGTGTCTCTTCCAGCAACCCGGAGGTGCATGGCGTAAAATTTCTTTTGCTTATGCCGCGCGATCCAATCGAACTGGAAATCTTCAAGAGCATCTTTCATTCCGTCGCCGAAGAGATGGGCGCGGCTCTCCGCCGAACTGCATTTTCTCCCAACATCAAGGAGCGCCGCGACTATTCCTGCGCCGTGTTCGATCAGCACGGGGAAGTGATTGCCATGGGCGATCACATGCCAGTGCACCTGGGTTCGATGCCCATGTCGGTGCGCGCTGCGATCGATCGTTTCGCACTCGAACCTGGCGATGTCGCCATGCTGAACGATCCTTTCTGCGGCGGCACGCACCTGCCGGACATCACGCTGGTCGCGCCCTTTCATTTCTCCCGAAGCCGGTGTCCAGATTTCTACGTGGCCTCCCGCGCTCACCACGCCGACGTGGGCGGAACGTATCCCGGTTCGATGGGCCTCTGTCGCGAGATCTATCAGGAGGGTTTTCGCATCCCTCCAGTAAGAATCATGCGCGCGGGAAAAATGCAGACTGATCTTCTCTCACTGCTCCTGAGCAACGTTCGTACTCCGGAGGAGCGCGAAGGCGACTTGGGCGCACAGATGGCCGCCTGCCACACCGGCGCCGAGCGGTTGCGCGAGATTTGCCGCTGCTACGGATTGGATCGGACCAAGCGGGCCGCCCGTGATCTGCTTGAGTATTCCGAGCAGATGATGCGCGCGTTTTTGGAGCGTGTACCAAGCGGAACGTACCGCGCAGAGGATTTTCTGGACAACGATGGAATCACCAGCAGGCCGGTGAAAATTGCCGTTGCGGTGAAGTTTGCCCGCGGGCGCCCGCGCCACAAAGTCACGGTCGATTTTGCTGGGAGTGCTCCGCAGGTTGAAGGCAGCGTCAACGCCGTGGAAGCCATCACGTACTCAGCCTGCCTTTATGTCTTCCGATGCCTGCTGGCGGAAGAAGTTCCTGCGACCGCAGGCTTGATGCGACCGATCAAGGTTATCGCTCCCGAGGGCACAGTGGTGAACGCGCGTCCGCCGTCCGCGGTGGCCGGCGGCAACGTCGAAACCTCGCAGCGCATTGTGGACGTGCTGCTGCGAGCGCTGGCCCAAGCGCTGCCGGACCGCATTCCTGCTGCTGCCTCCGGCACAATGAACAATCTCACCATTGGTGGAATCGATCCTCGGACGCGCGAGCCGTTCGCTTATTACGAGACCATCGCTGGCGGAATGGGAGCACGTCCCACCAAGGGCGGAGTTTCCGGCGTGCACACTCACATGACAAATTCGCTGAACACTCCGGCTGAGGCGCTGGAGTACGCCTATCCTTTACGCGTGCGCAAATATTCGCTGCGTGCAGGAAGTGGAGGCGAGGGCCAGCATCGCGGAGGAGATGGCATCATCCGCGAAATTGAAGTGCTTGCCGATGCCGAGGTCACTCTTCTGGCAGAACGCCGCGAGCGCGGGCCGTATGGGCTGAATGGCGGACTGGAAGGCGCTCGAGGAAAAGCCGCTGTGATTCGAGAAAATGGCTCGTCGCAGGATCTGCCCGGCAAATTCAATACTCGTTTGCGAAAAGGCGAACGGATTCGCATTGAGACGCCCGGCGGAGGCGGCTGGGGAAAGTAGAGCTGAGTGATAGGAGGATCATATGACTATTATCCAATCGGACACTGACGTTGCCACTCACTACCTCGACGAAGCCCGCCGCCAGTTTCGCGGCTACAAACGGCTTGCCGAAGGCGCCATTGCTCAACTTAAAGATGAAGAGCTGTTTATTACCCTCGACCCGGAGTCTAATTCGATCGCGATCATCATTAAACACATTGCCGGGAACGCGCGGTCGCGCTTCACTAACTTCCTGACCACGGACGGCGAGAAGCCGGACCGGAATCGCGACCAGGAATTTGAACTCACGCCCAATACAACCCGCGCAGAGATTATGCGCTGGTGGGAGGAGGGCTGGTCGTGTGTATTTTCGGCCATTGCCGCCCTCAAGCCCGAAGACCTCATGCGAACGGTTACGATTCGCAGCCAGCCGCACACTGTGCTGCAGGCGATTAATCGCCAGTTGGCGCACTATGCCATGCACGTGGGACAAATCGTTTTCCTCGCCAAACACTTACGCTCACATGAGTGGAAGAGCCTGAGCATTCCGCGTGGCAAGTCCGAAGAAGTGAACCGCAAGATGATGTCCTAGGGAAAACCTGAAGCTGGCATCGGGCACGCGAGTTGAACAGCGGCCGTACGCGGCGGTGCTAGAATGATTGGTTTTGCGGTTCAGTCAGAACTCATAGAGAGCGCACATGCCCGATACCATGCTGGCGGTAGTCAAGCCGAAATCCGCGCCCGGAGTGGAGATTCGTGAAGTCAAAGTCCCTGCTTTTGGGCGCACCGATGTCCTGGTGAAGGTCAAGGTCGCCTCCATCTGCGGCACCGATCTGCACATCTATGAATGGGACCGCTGGGCGCAAAATCGCATTCACCCTCCGCTCATTCCCGGCCATGAGTTCTGCGGCGAGGTGGTGGCGTTCGGCGACGAGGTCACCAGCGTCAAGGAAGGTGACTTCGTTTCCGCCGAAATGCACGTCGCCTGCGGCAAGTGCCTGCAATGCCGCACCGGCGAGGCCCACATCTGCCAGAACGTGAAGATCATCGGCGTCGACGCCGACGGCGCCTTCGCCGAATATGTGGTCATTCCCGAGTCCAATATCTGGAAGCTGGATCCCGCCATTCCGCAGGAGTATGCCTCGATCCTCGATCCTCTGGGCAACGCGGTGCACACCGTGCTCGCTGGAGAAATTGCCGCGAAAACCGTGGCCATTACAGGTTGCGGGCCGATTGGTTTGTTTTCCATCGCTGTAGCGCGAGCCGTCGGCGCAGCCCAGGTGTTTGCCATCGAGGTCAATGAGCATCGTCGCCGGATTGCGCAAAAGATGAAAGCCGATGTCGTCATCGATCCATCAAAGGAAGATACGACTGCAATTGTGATGGAGAAAACCGGCGGCCTGGGCGTGGACGTGGTGCTCGAAATGGCCGGCCACCCGGATGCCATTCGAACAGCGTTTGACATTGTGCGCCGCGGCGGACGTATTTCTCTCCTTGGCTTGACCTCCAAACCCATCTCGCTCAACTTCTCCGAAGACATCATTTTCAAGGGCATCACCATTCAGGGCATCAACGGCCGTCGCATGTATCAGACCTGGTATCAGATGACCGCCCTGCTAAAGAATGGCAAGCTCGATTTGCATCCGGTGATCACCGACCGCATTGCCATGAAGGATTTTTCGAAGGGCATGGAGCGGCTGAAGACCGGGGAGTCGAGCAAGATTCTGGTTTATCCGAACGGGACGAAATAAGGCGGAGCTTTCTAGCTTTCAGCATTCAGCTGTCAGCACTCAGCCAACCTCACAACGGAATCATTGTTCCAGCCAATCAGCTACAATCCAACTTTCATGCTGCGCTACTTCACCGCCGGGGAATCTCACGGAGAGGCTCTCGTCGCCTTTATTTCTGGCTTACCCTCCGGATTGAAAGTGGACCAGTCCCTGCTTGACCGAGAACTCTGGCGCAGACAGCAGGGATACGGTCGCGGTGGGCGCATGAAGATCGAGCGCGACACCGCTCACATCCTCTCCGGCGTGCGCCACGGCATGACTATCGGTTCGCCGATCGCCATTCTGCTGGAGAACAAAGATTGGAAGAACTGGCAGGAATCGCTTCCGGTCGAGGAAGGAGATCCCGCGAAACACAAACCCGTTGGGTCGCCGCGTCCGGGACATGCCGACCTGGCCGGAGCCTTGAAGTACGGCTTTGCAGAAGCTCGCTACGTGCTCGAACGTGCTTCGGCGCGTGAATCGGCGGCACGCACGGCCATCGGCGGCCTGGCCAAGCTGTTCCTGAGAGAACTAGGGATCGAAGTTCTTAGCCATGTGATCGCAGTCGGCCACGCCTCAATTGCAACTGAGATCACCTGGGGCAAAATTGCGGCGCTGCACAAACGCGATGATGTCCTGCTCAATTGCGCCGATCCCCAGGCCGAACAGCACATGAAAGAAGAAGTCGATTTTGCGCTCAAGAATGGAGACTCGGTCGGCGGCGTGTTTGAAGTGGTGGCCCACAAAGTCCCGCCGGGTTTGGGAACCTACGCGCAATGGGATGAGCGCCTCGATGCGCGGCTCGCTGCAGCGGTTATGTCGCTGCAAGCCGTCAAGGCGGTCGAGATCGGCGCCGGAATTACCGCCGCGGCTTCCCCTGGTTCTGCCGTACATGATGAAATAGGGTATGAGAAGGCACGCAGCTTCGCAGGGTTCACTCGCAAAGGGAACAATGCAGGAGGCATCGAGGGTGGCGTCTCCAACGGGGAAGATATTATGGTGCGCGGGTATCTGAAGCCGATTTCAACCTTGCGCCGTCCGCTCGAATCCGTCGATTTCGCGACCCGTGAGCCGGTGAAAGCAGCTTATGAGCGTTCGGATGTGTGCGTGGTGCCAGCGGCTGGCGTGGCGGCAGAGGCCATGGTTGCGTTGACCCTGGCGGGTTGCGCGTTGGAGAAGTTTGGCGGTGACTCCATGACAGAGACTCTGCGCAATTTCAACGGATATCTGCAGCAGTTGCGAAACTATTGATCTGACAGTCAACCGACTCCCAGATGATTTACTCCATTGTGAAGTTCGGTAACCCGGTGTTGGAGAAAGCCGCCGAACTGGTGACCGATTTCGATGACGACCTGAAGAAACTGGTCGCCGACATGTTCGAATCGATGTATGAGGCACGTGGAGTCGGTTTGGCCGCTCCGCAGATCGGGCTGTCCAGGCGGCTGGCGGTCATTGACGTCACTTTCAAGGAAGATCCCAATGCCAAGCTGGTGTTGGTGAACCCGGAGATCATTGACACCGAGGGAAAATACACACAACCGGAGGGCTGCCTGAGTATTCCGGAGTTCCGGGAGCCGGTCGCGCGCGCTCGCAAAGTGACCGTCCGCGCTCAGGACGTGGACGGCAAGTGGTTCGAAAAGACCGGCGAAGATCTGCTGGCCCGCGCCTTGCTCCACGAAACCGACCACCTGAATGGCAAACTCTACATCAGCCACATCAGCGCGCTGAAACGCGATTTAATGAAGCGCAAGATTCGCAAGCTGATTAAAGCAGGCGAGTGGTAATGAAGCAGGAAGATTGAACCATTGAGTGATTGAATCATTGGCTCAATGACTCAATGAGTCAATCTCTTAATCTGGTTTTTTGCGGTACGCCTCGCTTCGCTGTTCCCACGCTGGATGCGCTGGTGAAGGCGGGATTCTCGGTGCGGCTGGTGGTCACCCAGCCGGATAAGCCGAGCGGCCGTGGCCTGGAACCTGCATTCTCCCCGGTAAAACAACGAGCGCTGCAATTGAACCTGCCGGTCGCGCAACCGGAGACGATCAAGAACAATGCCGATTTTCGCGCACAGCTCAGCACGCTCCAGCCCGGCGCAATTATTGTCGTCGGCTACGGACGCATTCTCCCGCAGTGGATGATCGATCTGCCGCGGTTCGGCAATATCAATCTGCACGCATCGTTATTGCCCAAGTATCGCGGCGCTGCTCCCATTCAATGGGCCATTGCGCGCGGCGAGTCGGTGACCGGCGTGACCACAATGCGCATCGATGCCGGCCTGGATGCCGGCGACATTCTTCTGCAAAAAGATTTTCCCATTTCCGCCGCAGATACGGCCGAGACCCTGGCTCCGAAACTGGCTGCGATCGGAGCCGAACTGATGATCGAAACTCTGCAGGGCTTGAAGTCGGGGAAAGTTCATCCCCGGCCGCAAGATCTTGCGCAAGCCACTCTGGCACCCGTCCTAACCAAGGAAGATGGCCGGATCGATTTCCATCGTACCGCCCAGGAGATTTGTGATCGGCTGCGCGGATTTCAGCCTTGGCCGGGGGCCTACGCGACGTTTCGCAGAAAGAATTTGCGAATCTTGGCTGCGCAGCCTGCCGAGTTTCGCGCAGATGAAGGTAAGGCTTTGCTTGCTGGAGACCGGATCATCGTTGGCTGCGGCGCCGACACAGCGCTGGAGTTGCTCGAAGTGCAACCGGAAGGAAAGAAGCGCATGGCCGCTCGAGACTTCCTGCATGGTTACCGCCCACGTCCCGGCGAGCCGCTGGGGTCAACTGACAACTGGCATCCGGGAACTGAGAACTGATTCATGCCCATCTCTCCCGCGCGCGTTGCAGCATTCGAGATTCTCCTGCGAGTCGACCAGGAGAGTTCTTATGCCTCCGAACTGCTGCACTCCTCGCGATACAAGAGGCTCTCCACCGCCGACCATCGCCTGGCGACGGAGTTAGTCATGGGGGTGCTGCGTTGGCGGTCCTGGCTGGACAGTCAGATCTCGCCGCGATCCTCGCTGATGCTGAACAAACTTGATCCGGAGGTGCTCGCGTCTCTGCGGCTGGCAGCCTATCAACTGCTGTTCCTCGATCGCGTGCCGCAAAGCGCAGCTGTCAATGAAAGCGTGGAACTGGTGAAGCACGCGCGAAAACGATCAGCAGTTTCCTTCGTCAACGCGGTGCTGAGGAAGTTCGGTCGCAATGCGCGGCCCGTCATAATCAACCAATCACTGACCGAGTTGGCCAAGGCTTACGCGCATCCGGATTGGCTAGTCGAGCGATGGGTTTGCGGATTCGGCCTGGAGGTCACGCAGAAAATCTGTGCTTACGATCAAGGTATTCCCGACGCAGCCATCCGCATCTGCGATCCCGAGGTCGAACAGGAACTCAAGACCAGCGGAATCCGACTCGCACCAGGTCAACTGCTCGCGTCGGCACAACGCATCGTTACCGGCGATGTTGCGCATACTCCTGCCTTCGGGGCAGGCCGGCTTTTGATTCAGGACGAAGCTTCGCAACTGGTCGCGCTTCTTGTGGGTCGAGGCCAGCGCATCCTCGACTGCTGCGCTGCGCCCGGCGGAAAGACGCGGATCATCGCTGGCCGCAACCCATCAGCTACCATTCTCGCGGTCGAACTGCACCCACGCCGCGCTAGCCTGCTTCGGCACTTGGTTCGAGAGACAAATGTTCAAGTGATTGTCGCCGATGCGCGCCAACTTCCTGCTAACTTGCTGTTCGACCGCGTCCTCGTCGATGTTCCCTGCTCCGGCACTGGAACTCTCGCTCACAATCCCGAAATCAAGTGGCGGCTTCAGCCTGCAGATGTGGTGGATCTTCAAGCCCGGCAATTGGCCATTCTGCAATCTGCCATGCAGCGCGTGGTCACCGGCGGGAGACTCGTGTACTCCACCTGCTCTCTGGAGCCGGAGGAAAACGGCGAGGTTGTGGAGCGCGCTCTGTCCGCCGATCACGCTTTCTTCGGGCTCGACTGCCGCGAGCGCCTGGAGCACCTACGCGACGAAGGCGAGCTGGTTTGGAAGGATCTTGATTCGCTCATGCACGGCCCATATCTGCGGACCATCCCCGGCGTGCATCCTTGCGACGGCTTCTTTGCGGCGATCCTCGAGAAACCATAGCCAAAGATTGTCGCGGATTATGTTTTTGTCATCCGTGTCAATCCGTGGCAAATGTTTCTAGCGCACTTCGAAGTTCACGGCCGAACCCACCTGCACCCTGCCTCCTGCAGCCGGCTTCTGGGAGACGATGACGCTGTTTGGAGACGGTTGCGGTGGAGCGGTCTGTGGAGCGGCTTGACCCGGTGCGGCACCGGTTGTCGACCCAGATTCTGCGCCAGAAGCGGCAACGGTCACACTTCCCACCTGCAGTCCGGCGTCTTTCAAGATCGCTGCGACACTCCCCAGTGTCTGGCCGACAAAACTGGGCATCACGTACGCCTGCGGCGGTACCGGCTGCCCCGTGAGCAGGTTGATCTTGGGCGTGGCGATGCCGCTCGCGCCGGGGGTGGGACTCTGCGCCAAGACTTGGTCTGCCGCCGTGCCCGGCATCTCCACCTCGGAGACCACGCCCACATCAAGTCCCCGGCGACGGATGTTAAACTCGGCGGCGCGTTCACTCTGTCCCAGGACACTGGGAATCTCAACCCGCTGCCGGCCCAGGCTCTCGGCCACACGAATTTGCCAGCCGCGCCGGATTAGCGTGCCCGCGAGAGGAAGTTGCGAGAGAATTCTGCCAGCCGTCACATTCGCGCTGTAATACTGCCGCTCCACTTCAAACTGAAAGCCGTCGAGTTCGGCAATGCGCCGCGCCTCCGCTGGGGTCTTGCCCACGAGAGCAGGCACAGCCACTTCGCGGCCGTGAATGGCGATACGCATCGCAGTCACGGCCGAAACCAGCGCCACGATCAGCAGGATGAGCGCCAACAAAACGAAGCGAAAGAAAGATTTCATCTGGCCGCCTTCAATGCGCTTCCTCCGCAGCCGGCGCAGCATCAGGTGTGTCCAACTTGAGTGGCGCGGACGGCGACAACTCGGGCGCAGGCTGGAATTCTCCGGGATCCTTTCCCGCCAGCGCAGTCTTCATAAAGTCCATCCAAATCGGAAGCGCGGCCCGGGCCCCGGTCTCTTTTTCGCCCAGCGACTTCTTCTCGTCGTAGCCGATCCAAACCCCTGTGGTCAGCGCCGGCGAGAATCCGATGAACCAAGCGTCGGTGAAGTCGTTCGTGGTTCCCGTCTTTCCGGCCAGCGGATATTTCAGGCTGGACGCGGCCATCCCCGTTCCGTGCAGCACTACCTCGCGCAACATTGCGGTCATGATCCGGGCAGTGCGCGCGCTGATCACGTCCTTGACTTCCGGAAAATCTTCCTCCAGAACCCGGCCTTCGTAATCCGTCACCTTGGTGATGTAGCGTGGCGTTACTCGAACACCATCATTGGGAAAAACACTGAATGCCGACGTCTGCTCGAATAGCGTGACCTCAGCCGCTCCCAACGCGACCGGCAGATACGGCGGCATGTTCGACGTGATCCCGAAGCGATGGGCATAGTCGATGACTGTATTGATACCGAGGCTGTCGGCTAGCTTCAGGGCCGGAATGTTTCGCGACTGCGCCAAAGCTCGACGCAATGTGATCGTGCCTTCGAATTTCTCGTCATAGTTGTGTGGAGTGTAGGGGCCAGAGGCCGTCTCAAACGTGATCGGTGCATCGAGGATGGTATCATCGGGCTTGGCGCCCCGGTCGATGGCGGCGGTGTAAACGTACGGCTTGAACGACGAACCCACCTGCCGCAGCCCCTGCGTAGCGCGATTGAACTTGGATTCTTCAAAGTCGCGGCCGCCCACCATGGCCTTGACTCCACCGGTTGCATTGTCGATGGCCATTAGCGCGCCCTGCGCTCCTGAGTCCTGCTCGAGGCTGACTCGCGCTTTGCCATCGCCGCTGAGCGACAAGACTTTCACGTACACCAGGTCGCCCGGTACAAGGATTTCATGGGTCTTATGCCGGGTCCATGCGGTATCGGCCTGGGCCAGGGCCGCCGTGTACCGGCCAAACTTGACAGTGGCGGATCCCGGTGCGACCGTCGTCACCAGCGCGTGAATGTAGCCGCCGATTTCCGGTTCATCCTCCCAGTCGGAATGCTGATAGCTGACAAGGCTCGCGTTTTCGCTGAGCACATTCTCCAGATGGCCCTTCCAACCATGGCGCCGTTCATACCCGGCCAGGCCGTCGAGCACATCGCCGTTGGCAGCACGCTGCAGGTCCATGTCGAGCGCCGTATAAACTCGCAATCCACCCTGGTGAACCTGATCGGTCCCGTACTTCGTTTCGAGATAACGGCGAATTTCCTCAACGAAAAACGGCGCCAGCGAGTTGGGATCATGCTGCAGCTTTAACTGGACGGGCTGGTTGCGCGCTTCACTCGCCTGCTGCGCGGTGATCTTGCCGTCTTCGAGCATGGCATTGATCACCAGGTTACGTCGCTTGATCGCGCGGTCTAGGTGATTGATCGGCGAGTACAGGCCGGGGGCTTTCGGCAGTCCCGCCAGTAGAGCGGCTTCCGGCAGAGTGAGCTGGTTGGCCGGCTTGCTGAAGTAGTATTCCGACGCAGCCTCGAAACCGTAGACTCCGTGGCCCAGAAAAATCTGGTTGGCGTAGAGCGTGAAAATCTGTTCCTTGGTGAATCGCCGCTCGATTTGAACGGCCAGCAGCGCTTCTTCAACCTTGCGATGGAACGAGCGGTCGGGAGACAGAAACAGATTGCGGGCAAGCTGCATCGTCAGCGTGGAAGCGCCCTGGACTTTGCCGCCCGATTCAATATCGTGATAGGCTGCACCAGCGATCCGCCACACATTAATGCCCCAATGCCGGTAGAAATCCTTGTCTTCGATGGAAATCAAGGCGTCGCGCAACACCTGGGGAAAGTCGCTGTAGTTGGCTACCACGCGCCGCTGTAATGCAAACGAACCGATGGTTCTTCCCTGGTCGTCGTAAAGCTCCGTGATCGAACTGGGGCGATAATGTTCAAGTTGCTCCACCTGGGGCAGATCAGTCGTATAGACAAGCAGCAAACCCGCGCTCGCTCCGACCAGTGCGGAAAACAGGATCAGCAAGCCGAACACAACGCGGCCAACGAACTTCCGTCCGGCAACTTCCACCGGCGGAATGTCCTGATAAATCACTTTCATCGCGGGTTACGGTCAGGATAGCAGGGTGTGTGGCGTCTGGCTCGATCGACTTGCCAAAGTGGGCCAGCATCGGCAAACACGGCACATTCTCATTGACACCACCTCGGTAACCGCTAATAATGCTCCCCGATGACCTTTCACTTTGGAAAGCTCCGCTCTTTATGCGGTCTTGCGCTCCTTATCCTTTCAGCCTTTTCGGTATTCGCTCAGGAACCCGGCCCCATCGTCGCCAACCAGAACCGCACCCCCGCCGGCAAAATCGACTCCGGACTCCTTAACGTGCAGTTGGAAATCCGTCAGGGTGCCTGGCATCCCGAGGCCGACGACGGTCCAGTCCTGTACGTGCAGGCATTTGGCGAGGTGGGTCGCCCGGCGCAAATCCCCGGTCCGATGCTGCGCATGCCGCAGGGAACGAAGGTTCATGTCACCGTCGCCAACAAACTCGATACCAAGGCGACGGTCTACGGTCTGAACACCCGTCCGGGCGATGCCGCGGACGCGCTCGAAATCCCTGCCGGCGAGACTCGCGAGCGCACTTTCCTCGCCGGCGCTCCCGGCACTTACTACTACTGGGCACGCACTGTCGAGCGGAGCAAGAAAGGGTTTGGCGCATTGCCACAGCCGTTGTTCCAGGATGCTCATTTGAACGGCGCCTTCATTGTCGATCCCACAGGCGAGGTTCTTGCCGACCGTGTGTTCGTGATCGACACGATGATCGTAAAAGCCGACGTCGTGCAATCCGGCTTTGAGGTGGTCACTATCAACGGCAAGTCATATCCTTTTACCGAACCTCTGGAATATTCGATGGGCGATAGCATTCGCTGGCGGGTCGTCAATCCTGGCTTCTCCCCACACCCCATGCACCTGCACGGCGCGTTTTATAAGCTGCTGAGCCTTGGGGACTCGGAAACCGATACTCAATTCGCCGCCAATGATCGTCAATCCGTGGTCACCGAGAACGTTCAGCCAGGCAGCACCATGATGATGGAGTGGTCGCCGGCCCACACTGGCCGCTGGCTCTTTCATTGCCATTTTCAATACCACATGTCGACCGACGAGCGGGTGCCCCTCTTCACCCACGCTATCCCTAGCCGATACGATCCTGAGGAACCCGCCGCCACGCACCATCACGATGAAGGGGACAAGATGGGCATGAACGACATGGGCGGGCTGGTGCTGGTCATCAACGTGAAGCCATCGGCAGCTTCAACCGCTGCAACGGCCGCGGATGTAAAGCCCAGGAAAATAGACTTGCTCATCGAGCCGGACGCTCAAGCCACGGCCAATGAACCCAAATTCAGCTGCGCGGTTCGGGAAAAAAACAAAGTGGTGGCCTCGCAGGACCGCTCTGTCGGTCCGCCCATTGTGGTCACCCGCGGCGAACTGACGGAGATCACCGTTCTCAACCACCTGAAATCACCGACCGCCATTCACTGGCACGGCTTGGAGCTCGAAAGCTACTATGACGGCGTGGTGGGCGGAGGCTCAGGCGATCAGATCACGCGGGCAATTGCCCCAGGAGAGACTTTTGTTGCGCGCTTTACTCCTTCCCGCGCCGGCACCTTCATTTATCACACTCACGCCGCCGACCCGAACCAGCTCACCGGTGGCATCTATGGCGCGATCATCGTTCTGGAACCGGGCCAGTCATTCGATCAGGAACACGACAAGCTGCTGGTTATCGGCTCGCGCGACAATTTCTTTGATGCCAAGCGCCTCACCATCAACGGCATGGAGAAGCCGGAACCGCTGACTTTTGCGCAGGGCGTTAGCTATCGCCTGCGCGTGATCAACATGGCGCCAAACCTGCTCGCGACTTTCCGTCTGGGAACGAAGGAGCATCCCGCGACTTGGCGCGCACTCGCCAAGGATGGCGCCGACCTCCCTGCGCGGCTGCTAAAGGCGGGTGACGCCACGCTGGTAATTGCCTCGGGTGAGACCTACGATTTCGAGTTCCATGCCGGAGAGCCAGGCGAGATTCCACTGGAGATCCAGAACTTTTTTGGGGGGAAGCTCACCAGCCAAATCGTCGTGCGCTGATTGTGGGTTTCAATTGGATTTGTAAACGATCTTGCCGCCAACAATCGTCGCAACTACCTTGCCAGTCAGCGGCCACCCATCGAAGGGCGTGTTGCGAGACTTAGAACGCGACTTGGCGGCTTCGAAAGTCCAGCGTTTCTTGGGATCGAAGATGGTGACGTCCGCGTAGTTTCCGCGAGCCAGGGTGCCGCGCCCGCGCAGATCGCCGACTCGCGCCGGCCCTGCGGTGAAGAGTTCGACAATCCGAGACAACGAAATCTTCTGTTCCCGGTGCAGGCGAGCAATAGCGAGGCCCAGCGCCGTCTCTAAACCCGTGATCCCGAACATCGCCTTCTCGAACTCGATGATCTTTTCATGGGTGGCATGGGGTGCGTGGTCTGTGGCGATGGCGTCCACGGTGCCATCGGCCAGAGCCACCAATAGGGCTTCGCGATCGGCTGCCGAGCGAAGCGGCGGGTTCATTTTGCAGTAGGTGTTGTAGTCGCCCACGTCGGCGTCGGTCAGGCTGAAATGATGGGGCGTCACTTCACAGGTGATTCGCGCCTTGCTGCGTTTTCCGCGCCGCACCGCCTTGAGTCCCTCGGCGGTTGAAAGATGCGCCACGTGCAGTCGCGCCCCGGTGAATTGCTGGGACAATTGCACGTCGCGGTCGACGATCGAAGCCTCAGTTGCCGCTGACATGCCGCGCAACCCCAGCCGGAAAGAAGTTGTGCTCTCGTTCATCGAGCAGTTTTCGGTCAACCGGGTGTCCTCGGCGTGCTGAATGACCAGCAAACCGATTTCCGCCGCTAACCGCAGCGTTTCCCGCATGATCGATTCGTTGAGAATCGGACGGCCATCATCGCTCACCGCGATAGCCCCGGCACGCTGCAGACCACGAAAATCCGTGAGCACCGCTCCCTTGCTGGCCTGCGTGGCCGCGGCGATGGGAAAAATGTTGACCACTGCACCACGCTGCGGCTGCTGCAGCCACGCCACCCACTCGACCGAGTCCACCACCGGAGACGTGTTCGGCATGCAGCAAACGGATGTGAACCCTCCAGCCGCGGCAGCAGCCGTTCCACTGGAGATGGTTTCCTTGTAGCTCTGCCCCGGCTCGCGCAGATGAACATGAAGATCAATAAAACCGGGGGCGACCACTAGTCCGTGCGCGTCGAAGGTTTCATCAGTGCCGCCGCGGATCTTGTTCGTGGGTGCTACGTCGGCGACCCGCCCATCGCGCAGAAGCACGTCCATGGGCGTGTTGATTCTGGCCGCTGGATCGATCAGATGTCCGCCCTTGATCAGTAGCGAACCCGACTTGGATTTATCTGCCATCTATAAATGACGCGGAATCGATCTTTACTTTGCTTTTCCCAGGGCCCGCACCAGAATCGCCATGCGCACCGGAACTCCGTTGTGCACTTCTTCAACAATGGCAGATTGCGGGCAGTCCGCCACTTCCCAGGTAAGCTCCAGCCCACGAATGATCGGACCGGGGTGCATGACCAAGGCATCGCGCTTTGCCAGCTTCAGCCGCGCCAACGTCAGCTGATAGCGGGCGATGTAATCTTGTAATCGGATTTTCATTCCCGCCAACCGTTCCTTTTGCACCCGCAGCACCATGATGACGTCTGCCCCGCGCACCGCTTCTTCTGCGGTGCGCGTAATGTGCAGCCCAGGCGCCAGACACATGGCCAGTTCCGGCAAGAACTCCGGCGGACCGCACAAAGTAACATGCGCGCCAAACTTGCTGAGCAAGTGAATAGCGGAGCGGGCTACGCGGCTGTGGTAAACGTCACCAATGATGACAACTTGAAGTCCGTTGAGAGTCTTCTTATGCCGCAGGATGGTATAAGCGTCGAGCAAGGCCTGCGAAGGATGCTCATGCATACCGTCGCCGGCATTGATGACCGGGACTTTCAGATGCTGCGCCATCAATAACGGAGCGCCGGCATAAGGATTGCGGATGACCATGACGTCCGCGCCCACGGCCTGCAGCGTGTAGGCGGTATCGAGCAGCGATTCACCTTTTTCAATGCTGGATCCGCTGGAGAGGATGAGCGTGGTCATCCCCCCCATCGACTTGGCCGCAATTTCAAACGAGCTGCGGGTCCGGGTAGAAGGCTCATAGAACAGCAGCAGCACCCGCTTTCCCCGCAACAGAGGGCGTGGTTTAAGCGGATTCATGCGCCGCGCCAGCGTGAGCAGCGCCGTGATGTCTTTCGCGTCGAGATGCTCGATATCGAGCAGCGAACCGCGCGCAACGTTGGTCATCGCTTATTTGGGCTCGGCACGAGGTGAAGCACCCGTGCTTCCGAGGTTTGTTTCAGCTTTGCCTTTCCACCAGCAGAACTTTTTCTGCGTCGTCGATTTCCTTCAACTTTACTTCGATGATTTCCTGGTCCGTCGTCTGCACTTTGCGTCCAATGAAGGTCGCTTCAATCGGCAACTCCCGATGGCCACGATCGATCAGCACCAGCAACTGCACCTGCTTCGGACGTCCCTGCTGAAATAGTGCATCCAGGGCCGCTCGCACCGTCCGCCCGGTGTAAAGGACGTCATCCACCAGAACAATGTTCTTGTCGGTGATGGGGAAACCGATGGCGGTCTTTTGCACCACTGGCTTGGAAGCAACGGTCGAGAGATCATCGCGATACAAAGTAATATCCAGCGTGCCGACGGGGACCGGAGTTTTTTCGATGCGCTGCACCATCTCTCCCAGGCGCTGCGCGAGAAAGACCCCGCGCCGCCGGATGCCGACGATACCCAGGTCGGCGGCGCCGTTGTTTTTTTCGATAATTTCGTGGACCAGACGCACCAAAGTCCGCTCGATTTCCGATGCGGACATCAGTTGCGCCTTTTCCTTCAAATTGGCAGGACGCGGCGAAGAGCGTGGATTCATGAACGCTGCATCATACGCGGGCGGAGCACCGCCGGGCAAGATGGGCGAAATTGGGTAGTGGGCTGTCTTGAATTTATTGGCCTTTTGCCAGTAGCCGGATGCCAACAATTAGCGGTAAGAGCCAGCCAAGAAAGAGTACGAGCTCAAGAGCAATAAGGCTGGGGATGACAAGCGAGAGCGGTACCCAACCTGGAACGTAAATGCCAAAGCTCGAAAACAAGAAAATAGCGGCACCAACCATCCACCCAATGCCAGCCAGCAGTAGCACACAAGCCTTTATCTTCATGCCGCTAAACCTGTTTGTTTCTGCTCCAATAATCCCACCAATTCTTCCAAACTCCAAACGATGCACCAATTACCATAGGGTCAGATTTCAAAACCGCCCACTAGCGGAAATTGGCTTTACACACGGTTCTTCCGGCGCAGCAAAACCGCTCCCAGAGCGCCGCCCAGGCTGGAAAAGATCAAAAAGACCACAAACATCACCATCAAGCCGACTCCCATCATCAGAGCCATGCCGGCTGGGCTCTTCAAATAGTCGAGTAGCTGTTGGGCCTGTGGGTCGGAACTGCGGGCCGCCGACTGCTGAATCGCTTCCAGCATGGCCGCGCGCAGTTCGCCGCCGCGGTGGAAAACCAGTAGCTCGATGGCCGTGAAAACTGCGAAAACACCGAATCCCAGCGTCCCGCTCACCGCACCCAGGCGCGCGCCCGTTCCTGCTGTGATTTCACCGGCCGGATTGCGGCGGCGATAGAAAATCACCGCGAGCACACCGGCAGCCGCCATGCCCAGCCCGAAGCCGCCCAGCGGAATGAACATCAGAACAGCTGCGATCAGTCCGGCCAGCGCCGCCGAGGGCAACGCCTGCGACCACTGAATCGAGGTCGCACTGGCGGAAGAGATCAGAGGAGGCAGCGGGGCCGTTCCGGGCAGCGGGATTTCCGCATCTCCACCCACCCGGATCTGGGGAGCGTTGCATTGCGGGCAGAAGGCAATGCCGTCCTCCACGCTGGCGCCACACTGATAGCAGGGATGCTCCACGGACTTCAAGGTACCGCAGCGCGGAGTCGAGAGCAAGGAACAGTCCGCTTAGATATCCGCCTGTTTGCCCCGCGCGTGCACATAGACCAGCGCGAAGGTCGATCCCTTCCCATTCTCCGCAGGTTCGATGGCGACCACATGCTGGTCATCTTCGGTCCCAACTTTGAGTTCAACTGCGTTGCCGGTGTTGTCGCCATCACACTTCAGCTCTTTCGACTGGTGAGAGCGGTCGTCGGAATCATCGTCCAGGCCGTTTACGTTCACGTCGCCGGCATGCTCGCTGGTGTGGCACTCCAGCACTTTGCCATATTTCTTCAGCTTGTCCCGATAAAACGAGATGATCTTGCTGGTGGAGTCGTCGGAATCGTAATTCGCAATGACCAACTTGACGCCAAACGCCGAGGTGAACAGAGACAAATTCGCGTTACTCCGGTTGTCATCGCGTTTGCGCTGGCGCGCGCCGGGATAGGCCGGTAGCCCGATTTCACGTGGCGTGGCATCGCTCCCGAGGTGCATGTCGCCGGCAGAGCTTCGCACGTCGAAGCTGCCGTTCTTGTCAGCGTCACTTGCTTGAGCGGAGGCGCAGGGTGCGAGAGTCACAAATAGTAACAACAACCCCGTCATCATTGTCCAGAATCGAAGAAACAACCCGTTACACTTCAACATAATTCACCTCAAATTGCGCCTTCCTTGCCTCTTGTCAACACATACACCAGAGAGAAATCCGATCCCTTGCCCTCAGGCTCCACTGACACCAGGTGCTGGTCGCTTTCGGTGCCAACTTTGAGTTCCACAACATTCCCGCTGTTGTCACCCTCGCATTTGACCGATTCCGAACCGTTCTTTCCCGCCTCGACCGTCAGATCACCGGTGTGTTTGTGGGTGTGGCATTGAATGACGGGGCCAAACTTTTTGAGCTGGTCCTGATAGAACGCGAGCACCTTGTCGGGCGGATCGTCCGATTCATACTCAATCGCGACCACCTTCACGCCGAAAAAGCTGCTGGAGATATTCACGTTCGCGCTCTTGCTGTCGCCGTCTTTTGTCTTCGGTTTCTGGCGCGCGCCGGGATAGACAGCAACGCCAATGTCGTGAACGTCCGCCTGTTCATTCACGTGAAAGCTGCCGACCGGCGTGTCAATATCGACCTTGTCGCTGCCGCCATTGTTGTGGTCTTTGACGCTCACGCTGCAGGCGGGCAGCACTATGCAGGCGGTGAAAGCCACTGCGATCAAGAATCTGGTTTTAACGCCGAGCGCTTTGGGCATAACCATGATGGCGACCTCCTTCTGCAGCCTGCGCCGGACGCTCGATTCCGGCGCCACGCTGCGCAATGTTCGGGATGGTGACCGGCAGATGACCGTGAATCGCAATTTCCCCGAACAACGCCTTCACCACACTGACCTCCGAGACCCCGACGTTGGAAAACGTACACAAATAATTTTGGACCGAAGGAAAGTCCTGTGCCAGATACGGATTGCCCATGGCCAGAACCATCGTTTTCTCTGCGGCGTAGTCCAGAATTTTCTGCAGGAGCGCGCCGTTGGCGTCGGAAACTGCCACGGAGTTCGTTAATCCGTCCGGACCCTGCACAATTTTTCCCGCAGTCGGTACCATGTAAACAGCCGCAATCACCGCCTGCGCGTGGTCCACCGCTTTCAGCACCTCATCCGTCATTGCTGCTGCGAACCGCGAGTCGACGTACACCACGTTTGCATCCGGAGTCCGCGCCCGAATCTGCCGTTCGAGCACGCGGCCCGATTCCGTGCGCACATCTTCGGAAAAAACCACCACGACAAGGCGGTTATGCACTTCCTCCATCTTCTGATACGGAAGACCGGTCGCCTCGGTTCCCGACCGTTTGAAGGGCAGAACTTTGCCGTTGTCGCGCACCAGCGTTACTGCATCGTCGGCGACCCGCTGGCCGGCATTCACATTTTCGGGTTTTCCGACGGTTTCAGAAAGCGTATCCAGGTTGACGAGCCTGCTCTTGTGAAGTCCCAACGATGCCTTTGCTTTCAATATCTTGAGAACGGACGCATCGAGTCTCGCGGGCGAAATCTCTCCGCTCAGGACTGCCTCCAGCATGGCTTTGTAAGATGCATCCAGATCAGCCGGGATGATCAGCAGGTCATTGCCAGCCTTAAAGCAGTCCACCGCGGCGCGCCCAATCTGTCCCCCGTACAAGCGGGTCAGTCCAGCCATATCGAGGGCGTCCGTCACCACAATCCCCTTGAATCCCATCTGCTCCTTGAGCAGGCCGGTGACGATTGCCGGTGATGTCGTCGCCACGTGGTTGGGATCAGGATCAAGCGCAGGAACGCTGACGTGCGCGATCATCACCGAGTCGACGCCGGCGGCGATGGCTTCACGAAACGGCGGCAGTTCCACCGCGTCGAGCCTCGCCTTGTCGGCTGTCACTTGGGCAACGCCGAGATGCGAGTCGGTTGCCGTGTCGCCGTGGCCGGGAAAGTGTTTGACCGTGGTCATCATCCCATTGGCGCGCGCGCCGCGAATGTACGCAGCCACCAGATCGCCTACCTGTTGCGGGTCCTCACCAAAAGAACGAGTGTTGATGATGGGATTGGCTGGATTTGAGTTGACGTCGGCGTCGGGGAAAAAATTCCAGTGCACGCCGATGGCGCGAGCCTCCTGCGCCGTGATGCGACCGAAGGCTTCCGCGTACTCAGCTTTGCCGGCCGCGCCGAATGCCATGGCGTGAGGAAATTCCGTCGCCCCATGAAGTCTCATGCTCAGGCCGCGTTCGAAGTCGGCAGCCACCAGCAGTGGCAGCTTGGAATCCTGCTGCAGACGATTGAGTAGCGAGGCCGCCTCGTACGGCTGGTTGCGATAAAGAAACGGCGGGTCCCACCGGACGGTCATAGCAAACGAACCGAGGTGGTATTTGCGCATGTCGTCGCGGAGTTGTTCGTAGGTGGGGCTATCGACGTTCAGGAACTCGGCGCGCACCCAGACCATGAATAGCTGGCCAACTTTTTCCTCCGGCGACAGCTTGCGCAGCGCCTTTTCAGCCCACTTTTCGCCGTCGCGATCAAGATGGACGGGGTCCGGCTGCTGATATTTTTGTTTGGCCAGCGCAGAACCAACAAGCAAAGAACAAACCAAGAAAGCCAGCGCGATTCGACGCATGTGCAGACGATATCACACGGAGTTTTCGTGCCACCGTGCTCCTCATGTGTCCTCTGGGGCTAAAAGCTTTTATTCACGCAAGCGCCTGCTCCACCATTTCCAACGCTGACCGCTGAATGCCCGGATCGTCGCCAAAGCCGGGCAGCCAACTCACGTCGGGCTCGCGTCGGAACCAGGTCATCTGCCGCTTGGCGTAGTTACGATGGGCCTGCTGTGCGGCTTGCAACGCTGTGGCGTGATCGCATTGGCCGCGGATCAGTTGCACAGCCTGCTTGTATCCCAACGAAGCCAGTGGACGAGCAGCTTCCCCGAATTGCTCGAGCAGCCGCCTGGTCTCGTCTACCAAGCCGCGTTCGAACATGGCTTCAGCCCGCCGGTTGATGCGTTCATACAATTGGCTGCGATCGGGATTCAGCCCGATTCGCAAAATGTGAAAGCCTTGGAGCGGATCGCGGCCGCGCGTCCACATCTCCGTCACCTTCTGCCGAGATGCCAGGCAAACCTCGATGGCGCGCACCAGCTTCGGCGCGTCATTCTGATGGATCTGTTTGGCGGCCTCAGCGTCCAGCCGGCCCAGCACGCGGTGCAAGTAGCCCGCGCCTTTTTCGGCTGCACGCTCCCGCAGCCTTTGGCGCAGTTCTTCGGACCGCTGCGGCCCGGGAAAAAGACCCTCCAGCAGCGCACGCAAATAAAGCCCCGTTCCACCGACGACAATCGGAAGCTTTCCCCGCGACTGGACCTCGGCCAAAACCTGCCTTGCCCAACGCACGTACTCTCCCGCCGTAACGTAGCTGGTCGGATCGACGACCCCGATCAGGTGATGAGGGACGCGAGCGCGTTCTTCCGCCGACGGCTTGGCGGTCCCGATTTCAAATTCGCGGTACAATGCGACCGAATCGCAGTTGACGATTTCGCCGTGAAAGCGCTCGGCCAGCGCCAGAGAAAGCGCCGTCTTTCCACTGGCCGTCGGCCCCAGCACCACGACCAGCAGTGGCTCGGAAGCCACGGTCAGCGGGCGCTCCAGGGAATGTTGTGCCAGTACCGGATCAGGGTCAGAACGAGGATGAGAACCGCAATGACCAGCAGACCCGTGGTTTCCAAAGTGTAGATCTGCGGCGTCCGGTGATGCTCGGAGGCGACGGGCTGCCGTTTTGGTCCTGCGGCCAGCATACACATATTGTAGCGCCGACGGCCTTTTGGGGAACCGGGTTGACAAATGTTTCGTATCACCGTCTAAGGCCGGAGATGAATTGCGTTCCATTCCGGCGCGGAGGACTTATGCAACGGATCGCACTGACACTACTCGGTCTCTTTCTCGCGGTGGCCCCGTTTGCCCGGGCCGATGACTGGTCGAAAACCTATACCATCAGCGGCAAGCCCGACCTGCGCGTGGAAACCTCCGATGCCAACATCCACGTTGACACCTGGGACCAGAAAACCATCGAGGTGCATGTCACCAGCCAGCATTACAAGATCGGCGAGGGCGGCATCAAGATTCTTGAGCACCAGAACGGTGACAGTGTGGAGGTCGAGCTGCGCTACCCTCACCACAACTTTGTCATCCAGTTCGGAAGCTACCGTGTGGACATCGACGTCCACATGCCGCGCGAAGGCCGCGTCAACCTGCACACCGGAGACGGCTTCATCGAACTCTCGCATTTCAAAGGCAACATGGAACTGGAATCCGGCGACGGCCATCAGAACATTGACGAAGTGGATGGCAGTCTGCGGGCGCGCACCGGAGATGGCCATATTCGCGCCACCGGGCGCTTTGACGCTCTTGACCTCAACACCGGCGACGGCCGCATTGAAGCGCGGGCAATGGCTGGCTCGGCCATGGCCTCAAGCTGGAACGTGCGCACCGGCGATGGCGGCGTCACCTTGCAACTGCCCGGCAACTTTGCCGCGGACGTTGACCTGCATACCAGCGATGGCAGCATCAATCTCGACATTCCGGTGACTGTCGAAGGGCGTTTGGGCGACAAGAATATCCGTGGAAAGATGAACGGCGGCGGGAATTTGTTGACCGTACACACTGGCGACGGTTCAATCCGGATCGAGAAATCATAGGGCCCTTATCCGCTGGCAACCTACTGCAAATCCCCCCGGTCCGGGTTGTAGAAGAAATGGAAGCGCAGAGCGAGGTATTGGCCGCCAAACTCGCTTGGCAATGGCGGAAATGGATTGGAAGCGGTAATCCCGCCCCACGCCGCGCGATCCAGCGCCGGATCCCCGGAACTGCCGTACTGTTCGAGCTTCATTCCGGCAATCGTGCCGTCCTTGAGAATGGCAAACTCGATGGCGACTTTGCCCTTTTTCATGATGGGCGGACGCGCGGATTCAGGAATCAGGTTGTACCAGTTCACCCTGACGTCGTGCAGCACGCGTTGCAGGTAGGGGCCGAAATCCACGCCCATGGTGTCGCTGAGAATATCGAGCGCTCCGACGGCCTTGCCTCGACCGCCCTGACCCAAACCATAATCGCCGTCATCACCGCCATAGTGGCCCCGGCTCGCCGCCGCTGCCGCGGCAGCCTGCTCAGTTGCTGATCCCACATAACTTGGTCCAGTAGCGAACGGATTGCGCGCTCCCATAGGGGGAGTCTGTAACTTTGCGCTCAAGTTTTGATTTTGCGGCTGAGGCGGAGGTCCCGACTGCGGCGCCTGGGACTGCGGTGCAGGAGCATTTTGCGCCACCGCCGGAGCCGATGGTTGCTGCTGCGGGCTCGGGGGCGCGCTCGGGCCGGGCAGCCCCGGACGGTTGGCATCGAGAATCTTCTTCAACTCCTCACGATTGACCTGCGGCGCTTTTGAGGTGGCAATGCGATCTTTGTCCGAAATGATGTTCGTGTCCGGCCGCTTTGTCAGCTTCTGAGCGTCAGGAGGCAGTTCCAGAAAAGTAAGGTCTTTGTCTTGCGGCATCACGACCGGATGCACCAGAACCGCGGTGTTGCGAGGCATCAGACCCATCAGCTTGTCGGAGTTGACGATCGCGAGCACCACGATCAGGTGGACAACCACCGAGATCCAAAACGCTTCCCGCCGGCGCGAACGCGAAAGATCATCCTGAAGCTGGATCAGCAGGGCCGGAGCTTCGTAGCTTTCGCGATACGCTGACTCCCAGTAGCGCGCATCGTACAAATCCCCGCCCTCGGGCGGCGTCGGCGATGAGGTTGTTCGGGGCGGAATTTGCGTGGTTGACATCGAAACGGCTTACCTGCTGATTAGACTCGAACCGCCAGACTTTCGTTGTAGCAACGATGAAACCGTTTCAACCCCTGCCATCCATAGTGTCCTGGCGTCTGCGGCCGTTGCCCTTATTTTCGCATCTTTCAGCGAAATCCGCGATGCTTGGGAGCTTCTATGTTACTTGGGATTATTTACAAATTTTGACAATCGGCGGGGGCGCTCAATAGTGGGTCAGGTGGATTGTCATCCTGAGCAAGCCGCTTTTTGCGTAGCGAAGGATTTGGGCGAGCCGCGCGAAGCGTCGCGTTCTTCGCGACGCAATAGTCGCGCGTTTGGCTCGCTTCCTTGCCAAACTAAACCACTACCGACCATTCAACTCTGCAGTTGATCCAGATTGATCTTCCTGCTGTGCTCTCGCATGGCCGCGACGATGTCGAGCGCCACGGCTAGCGCACGCCGGCCGTCTTCCAGGCTGACCACCGGTTGCGAACGTTGCTGCACTGATTGAAGAAACGACTTCAACTCGGCATGGAGAGGTTCTTCCTGGCTGGTGGGAAGTTTTGCCATCTGAATCTTTGGATTGATGGAAGGCATGCCGGCCGCCTGACTCTGACCCACACTGAAGACAACGACGTCTTGCCGTCCGTAGTCGAGCGAAACATATTGGCTGGGCTGAAAGAATCGCAGCTTGCGGACCCGCTCGGTCGACACTCGACTGGCCGTGAAGTTGGCCACACAGCCTGATTCGAACTCGATGCGCACATTGGCAATGTCGGCCTTGGGAGAGAGAATCGGCAGACCCACCGCGCGAATCTCCTTGACCGCCGAGTTCACCAACGACAGCACAATGTCAAGATCGTGAATCATCAGGTCGAGAACCACGTCCACGTCGAGTGAGCGCGGCGTAAACACGCTTAACCGGTGTACCTCAAAAAACATGGGCCGCGTGATGATGGTCCGAGCGGCGACCACAGCGGGATTGAAGCGCTCCAGATGCCCGACCTGGACGATCCGGTTGAGGCTCTGTGCCAGAGCGATCAGTTCGCCCGCTTCGCTGAGCGAGGTTGTGACTGGCTTTTCGATGAGAACGTCGATGCCCGCTTCCATCAGTTGCCGAGCGGTATGAAGGTGATGGATGGTAGGAACGGCGATCGACCCCGCCTGAACCTCACGATGGGTCGTGATCAACTGCTCCACCGAACCAACGCCACGGCACCCGAATTCGTGGGCGACTGCGTCGGCGCGGGTGGTGTCCGAGTCAACTACTGCGGCCAGCCGCACTGGAAAGCCTTCCTTCGCCAGTTGATGGTAGACGCGGGCGTGGTTGCGTCCGAAGGCGCCTGCGCCCACCACCACGACCGGGATGTCTTGCGGTTCAGTTGTCATCCTGAGGGCCCGCGCTATTCCTCACGCTCTTCAGCTGTCACCCTGAGGGCCCGCGCGTTTCTTCGCGGGCCGAAGGATCTCAGTCTCCACAACCTCCGGGGAAAGCACACGCCCCCATCCTTTCGCGTTCTTTGCGAAAGGGTGGGATGGCTAGCGTGGCGCCTTCTTCAGCAACGCGATCTGTCCGGCGTGATACAACTCGTGCTGCACGATCCCGCTGAACATGTAGAAAAAGTTGTAATACTTCTCGGTCTTGCCCGGCACTTGCTCGAGCAAGCGATTCTCGGGAAAGTCAGCCACGGCGTTCACCAGATCGTGGTGAGTTCTTTTTGCATGTTCCACTGCTTTGCGCCATGCCGCTTCGCCCGTATCTTTCACCGGAGGGAAATTTTCTTTATCGCTAAGTTCGAGAGCCGCACCGCCGGTGCGGCGGAGAACGGCTCCGTCCCACGCGGCAATGTGCAGCACAAGTTCCCAGAGGCTGTGCGCATTCTTGATGGGATGGGAAGCGGCGGTCTTGGCATCAACATCGGCCAGAAGCTCCAATATCGAATCGCCGTGCCACGCGTCACCTTCAAAAGCGCGGCGGATTTGATCAGCCAGACGCGTAGTTTCTGACATTGCTAGCTCCTTCAATTAGCGATGATGGCGATGCTCGAGTCGTTCGCCGTTGTGACAATGGCATCCCCGTCCAACAGCAGGCATTTTCCCGCATCGACGGCGAGACAAGTCGCGCCCGCCTCGCGCATGACTTCGATCGTCTTCACACCAATAACCGGTACATCGAACCGCATATCCTGATTCGGCTTGGCAATCTTCACCACGGTGAGCGCGCGACTCAACGTGGACGCATCCGCATCGAGTGAGGCCATGATCTGCCCGGCGCGCTCGATGGTGGCATCCGTGCCTTCCATGGCTTCGACCGCGACGCACGCCGCTTCTGCCACCACGACGGTCTGGCCAATGTCGTACTGCGCCAGGTGCTGCGCCACAGCGCGTCCGTATTCGATGTTCTTGCTCTCCTGCTCCGACGGAGCACGTCCGGTGAGCACGCCCGGCTTGGCCAGCAGCGGCTCCAGCAGCGCCGTGGAATTCTCCAGCGTGATGCCTTCATCCGACAAAACCTTGGCCACAGCCCCCAACAGCGCGTCCGTATTTCGCGTGCGCAGGTTTAGCAACAGCTTCGCCAAGCGCCAGTCGGGACGAATGCTGGAGAAGATCTGCTTGTGCCTCACCTGGCCTGCCATGACCGCGCGTTGCACGCCCGCGCTTTTGAAAGTCTCAATCAACTTGGAGAGTTCTCCTACAGAAAGCCAGTGAACGGCAGCCGCCCCGTGAGATTCGATTTCAGGAGAAGTCTCTTCTTTGATTGCGGCGACGACAACTTCCAACCCCTGCGCTCGCGCCGCGTCCAGCACCAGAAAAGGGAAGCGTCCATTGCCGGCGATGAGGCCGAATTTTCCTTTGGAAGCTGGCACCTGATGAGTCTAGCATTCAGCACTTTAGCCATCAGCTATCGGCTATCAGCTTTCTGGCTTTCGGCTTTCAGTTCTCTGGCCTAAATATCTGTATGAGCGGCTTGTTTCAGAGGGGAGCCTTGCCGCCGAAAGCCGATAGCTGAAAGCGGATAGCTGATAGCCGATAGCTCACTTAATCACTCCCCGCTCGGACTGCTCGATGAACTGGATCAGCCTTTCGACGTCTTCTCCGCGGTCCGACTCTGCCTTCAGCTTCTCCAGTGCTTGCGAGGTGTTGAGCTTCGATGCGAGCAGAAGCTTGTAAGCATGATGGATTTTGCGGATGCGTTCCGGGCTGAAGCCGCGACGCTCCAGCCCGATCGCATTCAGTCCGTAGGCATGGGTATCGCGGGCCGCCGCCGTCTTGGAGAACGGGAGCACGTCGCGAGTAATGGTGGTGCCGCCGCCGATGAAAGAATACGCGCCAATGCGCACAAAATGATGGACCGGACAGAGCGCCCCGACGGTGGCCCAATCCTCGACGATCACATGTCCGCCGAGGGTCGCAGCATTGGCCATGATGACGTGGTCTCCGATGTGGCAGTCGTGCGCGATGTGCGTGTACGCCATGATGAGCGTGTGGCTGCCCACGCGAGTCAATCCGCCGCCTTTCACCGTGCCGCGGTTGATGGTGACGAACTCGCGAATGACATTGTGATCGCCAATCTCGAGGCGCGTCCGCTCTCCAGCGTAGGTAATGTCCTGCGGCGCTGTGCCGATCGAGCAAAAAGGAAAGAAACGGTTTTCAGAACCGATTTTCGCCGGACCTTCCAGGTTCACATGCGAAACCAGGCGACATCCTTCTCCGAGTTCCACCTCCGGCCCGATGACGCAATAAGGTCCAATCTCGCAACCGAAATGGATTTTCGCACGGGGATCGATGATCGCTGTAGGGTGAACGCTCATGGTTTCTGAACGGCCGGTAGCAGGCGACGCGGCAGGTGACCGTACCACTATTCTTCTCCTGATTCTCCGGCAGTACCGCCGGTGGCCACAGTGCGATCCACAAGCCGGCACGATATCGTTGCCTCCGCCGCACGCCTGTCTCCGACGTAGACCATTCCGGCCATGCGCCCGGCATTGCCGCGCCACGCTTTTACCTCGACCTCAATGCGCAATTGATCGCCGGGAACCACGGGCCGCCGAAACTTGGCGCGCTCAATTCCGGTGAACAACACCAGCTTGCTGTCCCGACTTTGTACCTCGGCGAGCAACAACACCCCGCCCGCCTGGGCCATGGCTTCTACCAGCAGCACACCCGGCATTACGGGAGCGCCGGGAAAGTGGCCGGCAAAAAAAGACTCGTTGATGGTCACGTTTTTCACCGCCACAATCCGCTTTGTCGGGATAATCTCGAGGACGCGATCAATCAACAGGAACGGATAGCGGTGAGGCAGCAGGTGCATGATGCCATTGATGTCCAGCGACGTTTTTGCAGCCGCTGGTGCTTCGGTTGCGGGGTGAGTGGTGTGAGTCATGCTAGGTTTCGTCCAAGCGCGAAGATTATACTGTACCGCGTCCCAGAGCAGCCCTGACAGACATCAAAATCCCATGACCGCGAAGACCGTGAAAAAACCTCCCGCCCAGGCATCTGCCAGCCCGGATATCCGAAGCTGCCTTCGCTACTTCGAAGAGCGGCAGGATCAAATAATCGAAACCACCCGCCAGCTAGTAGAAGTCGAGTCTCCCACCGACAGCAAGCCGGCCGTGGACCGGCTGGGTTCTCTGCTGGCAGGCCGGTTTGAAAAGCTCGAAGGCCACGCCAAATTTCATCGCACCCAGAATTTTGGCGACCACTTGCAAGTGGATTTCACCGGCAAGAGCGCCGGCAAACCGGTGATGCTGCTCGGCCATCTCGACACCGTTTATCCCGTTGGCACGCTGGCGACCATGCCATTCCACCGGGCTGACGGGCGACTGTGGGGACCGGGCAGCTTTGATATGAAGTCCGGCATTGCCTTCATGCTCCACGCGATCGAGGCACTCCGGGTCTGGCACGGCGACCAGCTTCCGCGGCCCGTGACCATCCTGCTGGTTTCCGACGAAGAGGTCGGCAGCGATACCTCCCGTCATATCACCGAGAACCTCGCCCGCAAGGCCGCAGCTGTGCTGGTGCTCGAACCGGCTTTTGGATTGAAAGGAGCGGTGAAGACCGCCCGCAAGGGAGTCGGCGAGTACAACCTGAAAGTGATCGGCAAGGCCGCGCACTCAGGGCTGGATTTTGAGAAGGGCGCCAGCGCGATTATCGAGTTGTCCCGCCAGGTCATCGAAATCTCAAAGCTTGTCGACTTGAAGCGCGGTATCACGCTGAATGTGGGGACCATCCAGGGTGGCACTCGGTCGAACGTGATTCCCGGCGAGGCCAGTGCCTTGCTGGACGTCCGCGTTGCCCACATGAAAGATGCTGCCGCAATCGACCGAAAACTTCGCTCCAGGAGGCCGTTCAACGGCAAGTGCAAGCTGGAAATTACCGGGGGAGTGAATCGTCCGCCGATGGAACGGACCGTCGCGGTTGCGGCCCTTTACAAGAAAGCCTCGGACATTGCGAAGCAACTGGGATGGAAAATGGAAGAAGCCGCAGTCGGCGGGGGCTCCGACGGAAACTTCACCGCCGGACTCGGCATCCCCACACTCGATGGTCTGGGCGGCGTCGGCGAAGGCGCGCACGCTCCCAACGAATCGGTCCTGATCTCCGAGATGCCGCGCCGAACCGCCCTTCTGGCGCGGCTTATCGAGAGCGTGTGAGCCCGTTCCGTGCTAAAATTTATTCCCGCAACGCAGTTCTCATTTCCAGGAGCGCCCGTGAAAATCTCCCGAGTTTTAGCCCTTCTTGTCGTTTTGACAATCGGCCTGTGCGCTGCCTTCGCCCAAACTACGCATCACGTCTCCGCGAAGGTTCCGGTGGAGGGCGACAGTCGCGAGTTGGCAGCCGAGCGGCCCACCCAGATAACCGTCCCGCATCGTGAAGACTCCATCGGCCACAACGCCAACCCTTGGAAGCTGCAAGCCACGCTCACAGGGGCCGTCATCCACGATATTTCTTTCGCTACTTCGCAGATCGGGTACGCCGCGGCGGAACTCGGTCAGGTGTGGAAGACGACGGACGGTGGCGCGACCTGGATAGAGGTCCTGAATCTCGGATTCCCTTACTACTTTTACGGAGTGCAGGCGGCGGGCCAGGACAACGTTGTCATCTCCGGTTTCAACGACTCGAATTTTGAGGGCATCATTCGCTTCAGCCACGATGGCGGACAGACTTGGACAAACGACATCGTTTTGACCACCACTGGCTGGGGCGATCGCATTCGCTACGTCAATTCTAAAGACGCCTTGGAGATGGACCAACTGAATCTCGACGCCGCCAACGGCGCCCACTATACGACCAACGGCGGCGCGAGCGCGTCTGATTGGACCTATGTGGTACCCGACCCCGATGGAGGCTGGTTTGGCGATCAGTTCAGCTTTCTGTCCAATCTGCACGCCCGCGCCTCAGGCATCAACTATTGCACCAGTCTGAATGGTGGTTCGAGCTGGACTTGTGGTCCGTCGATCGATTCAGTTTTTGACGGCCCCACGTTCTTTACCGATGACACCTACGGCTGGGTGGGCGGGGGTGAGATCTCACCGAATGTCGAAGGCTGGGTGCACGTCACCACTGATGGCGGCAACACCTGGAGCGGTCGAACGCTCGACATCGGCTGGCCGATTCGCGAGATTCTGTTTCTCAACCACAGAATCGGCTGGGCGGTCGGAGGCAACGTCTACTCGGGCGTTGGCGGAATGTATTTCAGCACCAACGGCGGGCAAACCTGGTCGTTGGATGCCACCACCAACGCAGAGATGAAGTCTTGCGACCACATCAAAACCGGCAATCAGGTGCAGATCTGGTGCGCAGGCTTCAATAATTCGTTCAACGGCGTTGTTTACGCCGTACAGCTCACGCTGCCGTGATGACTTGTCATCGCGAACGAGCGCTGTTTGCGTGACGGACATGGGCGAGCCGCGTGCTACTTCGTTCGTTGCGAAGCTAGGAACGTTTGGCTCGCCGCCGCTTTGACTCCGCCCCTCCCGAAGCCTAGAATTTTCGCAGGAGGATCATCTCATGGGCGGAAAGCTGGGGTTGCCGGAGCTCCTTCTCATCATCGCCATCGCGCTCCTGCTCTTTGGCCCCAGCAAGCTGGCGGATTTGGGCAAGGGCTTGGGCGAAGGCATCAAGAATTTCAAGTCAGCCATGAAAGAGGGGGAAGATAGCCAGGACAAGAAGTCCTAAATGCGCGCGGGCAGCCTCGCCCACGAACCGCTCATTGCAGCTTGGCGAATTCCGCCTTAGCTTCCTGCAACACCGGAATATCTGAATCCGCATCCTTCCAAAGAGTTAAGAAATCCTGATAGGCGCTCTTGGCTTTCGCCTTGTCCCCAGCCAGCGCATAAGCCCGGCCGACCTCAAGATGCGCCATCACGCCGGTAGCGCAGTTCCAGACCAGTCCACCATGGTCGATGATCTTCTGGAACTCGGCTGCGGCCGCGCTTCCCCGACCCGCCGCCAGATCAGCCTCGCCGCGAAGATACACTCCATAGAGGCACGATGCGTTGATGGAGAACCCCGGCTGGCCGAAGTCGAGAGGAGCGGCAACCTGTAACCGATCGAGAGCTGTTGCGGGATCTTTGCCGGCCAATGCGACCTGGGCCTGGATGGCCGGCAGCCAATAGGTCTGCACCAGCGTGTGCAGTGGAAAATGCTTGGCCAAATCCTGTGCCAGCGACTGCGCTCGGGCCGTGTCTCCGGTCGAAGCCAGTATGATTGCGGCGAGTTCCTGGGCGTCGGGGCTGTCTGGCGCCAGAGCCAGCGCTGCCTCTGCCTGCCGCTGCGCTTCCTTGGGATATCCGAAGGCTGCCTCGCGCCACGCGCCGTCGAGCTGCCAGATAGCGGCAGCGGGTTTGTTGTCTGCGCGCACCGCCGACTGCACGGCACGCTGGGTCACCTGCCGCGCCTGTCCAAGGTGCCCGGCATACGCCTCGGTGTCGGACTCCAAAACCAAAATTTCATGCTCAACTTCGGGCCGCGCCGAGAACCAGGCCGCTTGCGCAGCCATGGTTTTCCCGTCGTGCTGCAGGAAACCTACCGTGTACTGATCTGCATGCAGTACATCATCGTCTAACTTTCTGTCCTCCGCCTCTTGAAAAGCCTTCTGCCCTTCCTCCATTCGGCCTAACACCATGAGGGTGACGCCGAAGTTTTCGTAGGTAAATACATTGTCAGGATTGAGGGCAAGCGCCCTATGGATCTGTTCCAGGGCCTCTTCGTACTTGCCTTCCGCAGTGTACACGGTAGCCAGGTTTACATCAGGCACCCAATCGCGTGGGTAACTGTCTTCCCACTCCCGGTAGGTCTCTATGCTCTTATCTAACTCGCCGGTGACAAAGTTGTAGTAGGACGATGTGATGTGCAGCTTCTCGCGTTCGCTTGCCCGGTCGCGCAAGGCGAAAGCTTTTGCAAGATATTCGTTACTACGGGCGGTTTGGCCCGTATTCGCATACATGATGCCCACTCCCTCAATGGCGCTGGCGAAGTTCGGGTCCAGTTCAATGGCGCGCTGAAAGAAAGGCAGCGCGCCCACAGATCCCTTTTCGCGCTCCGCTTTTTGGCCCATGGTCATGGCCTTGAGCGCCTCAAGTGAGGGTGTGGTTTCCTGCGCCAGTGGCGTGTCGAACTTCTTCACCGAGGCGATGGATTCGCCCATTTCACCGCGCAGTTTGGTCGCCGCCCCGCCCAGCGAATCCAGCACTTTCTCCTTGCCTGGGGCAGTGGCCTGTTCCTGTGCCAAGACATCTCCGTTCAGGCAATTCACCGCCTTCAGACCCACCACGTACTGATTGCCCAGACTGGCGATGGAACCGGTGATATACACCTTGCCGTCGGCACGCTGGCAAAGTTCACGAACTACATCGGGGGTCAGCACGGTGTCGGCTTGGCGCGTCATCATCTTCAGCGTGCTCGCAACCCGGTCGTCGGACAACACGTTGAGGAACGGAGACTGCCGTAGAGACACCCCCAACGCCTGTTTCAGCGTGTCATTGAAAATTGGGTCACCTGTCGAATTGGCAAAATCGCCGACCACGATCGTATCTTTCTCTGTGAGCTTCGGAGCTTGCCGCGACCGCCAGTACAAGCCGCCTGCCACCAGCGCCGCTAGAACGACCGCCGCAACCACCGCGCCCTTGACCCATGTATTGCCGGATGCGGCCGAAACCGCAGGAGAGGAAACTGCGGCCGTTCGCCCAGTGTCGGTGTCCCGCTTGAGTCGCTGCAGATCAGTGCGCATCTCCGCCGCGCTCTGATAGCGCAGGTTGCGGTCCTTCTCCATGGCCTTGTTGATCAGGTCTTCCAGCTTGGCCGGGGCCCTGGAATTCAGCCGCACCACCGGAGCCGGGACACGATTCATGATTCCCTCGAAGATCACGCCCGAAGTCTCGCCGGGGAACGGCAAGGCCCCCGTCGCCATTTCGTACAGCACCACGCCGAAAGAAAACAGGTCGGTGCGCGCATCCAAATCTTTGCCCCGGACCTGCTCGGGAGACATATACGCGACCGTGCCCAGGGCGGTGCCTGGGCTGGTCAGATGTTCGACGCTGACGGCAGCCGTTTCTCCTTCGGCCGCCGTGCCGCGCGCCGGCGTGACCTTGGCCAGGCCGAAGTCGAGGATTTTCGCATGGCCGCGCTCGGTAACAAAAATGTTCGCCGGCTTGATATCGCGGTGGACGATCTTCTTGGCGTGCGCCGCATCCAGCGCGTCCGCGATCTCAATCGCCAGGGACAACAATCCATCGATCTCCATCGGCCGCCCGGAGATGCGGTGCTTGAGCGTCACGCCATCCAGGAATTCCATGGCGATGAACGCCTGGCCGGCTTCCTCGCCGATGTCGTGAATGGTGCAGATGTTCGGGTGATTCAAGGCAGACGCTGCCTGCGCTTCGCGGCGGAAGCGGCTCAAAGTCTGGGGATCTTTGGCAACTTCATCCGGCAGAAACTTGAGAGCGACGAAGCGATGCAGCCGTGTGTCCTCGGCTTTGTAAACCACGCCCATGCCCCCGCCGCCGAGTTTTTCCAGGATGCGATAGTGGGAGATGGTTTGGCCGATCATGTGGCGCGCCCAAAAAGCAGGCAACTCATCTTAGGGACGGACTACAGGTAAGTCAATGCAGGGCTGCGATGCTTTAGGCTGCGCCGGGTTCATGCAGCATGCGATACACCAGGGCCACCGGCAATCCCACCACATTGCAATAATCTCCTTCAATGCGTGAGATCCAGCGCGAAGCCATGCCTTGAATGGCGTAGGCGCCGGCTTTGTCCATGGGTTCGCCCGTCGCGACATACGAACGAATCTCCTCCTCTGCAATCTCAGTCATCACCACCCGTGTCGTCTCCGAGCGTACATCTTCAAACCCTCCGCCCACGAGAGCGACCCCTGTCGTCACCACATGCTGTCGCCCAGAAAGCATCCGCAACATGCGAGTTGCATCGGCAGGATCACGTGGCTTTTCCAAGATGTGCCCATCGACGATCACCACCGTGTCGGCTCCTAACACGACATCCCCAGGCCGTTGGCGAGACACCGCTTGCGCTTTTTCGCTCGCCAGCCTTTCCGCATAAGCGCGAGGCTCCTCGCCGGCGTGCGGTACCTCGGGAACATCCGCCGGTTGCACCGCGAACTGAATTCCTGCAGCGCGCAACAATTCCTGTCGGCGTGGAGACGCGGAGGCCAGCACTAGCATGGATTCTGATTCTAGCCGATCACCTGGGTCTGATTGGCAGAGACTCCTTCTGCAAGGCCGACCTCCATTCGAACCGTCAAAATAGGCCCAAGCCCTGCGCCAGAGCATATATAATGGCGCGCGAATGCCGCTCAATCCTGGCAGCAAACTCGGCCCTTACGAAATCATTTCACCGCTGGGCGCCGGCGGCATGGGAGAGGTTGAGCCGGGTTGCGGGCGTGAGCGGAGCGGGAGCCCGCGGGCGAAATCCCGAGCGCAGCGAGGGATCTCATGCTGAACTCTGGCAGCAAGCTCGGCCCTTACGAAATCATCTCACCGCTGGGCGCCGGCGGCATGAGCGAGGTCTATCGTGCTCGCGATACACGGCTGGGGCGTGAAGTCGCGATCAAGGTTCTTCCCGCACATCTCTCCGCCAATCCTGACCTCAAACAGCGTCTGGAGCGCGAGGCCAGGGCGATCTCCTCGCTGAATCACCCGCACATCTGCACTTTGCACGACGTCGGCTCGCAGGACGGCGTGGATTTCCTGGTCATGGAGCATCTCGAAGGCGAAACGCTGGCCGATCGCCTGCACCGAGGTCCCATGCCGCTTGCGGAGGCGCTGAAGATTGCCATTCAAATCGCGGATGCTTTGGACAAAGCGCACGCCCGCGGAATTGTGCATCGCGATCTGAAACCGGGCAACATCATGCTGGCAAAGAACGGCACCAAACTGATGGACTTCGGCCTGGCCAAACCCGCACCCGGTGTGAGTTCGGCGTCCGGAGCTGGTCTGTTGACGCCGACCACTCCAACCATGAGTGTAGCGGCGCTCAGCGCTCCTGCTTCGCCATTGACGCAAAAGGGAACTGTCGTCGGCACGTTTCAATACATGGCGCCGGAGGTGTTGCAGGGGACGGAAGCGGATGCCCGGTCGGATATCTTCAGTTTCGGCTGCGTGCTCTATGAAATGGTTGCCGGGCGGCGGGCTTTTGAAGGCAAGTCGCAGTTCAGTGTGCTGGGCGCCATTCTCGATCACGAACCCGAACGCATCAGTTCGGTGAAACCCGGTTCTCCGGCTCGGCTCGACGAAACCGTCAGATGCTGCCTGGCGAAGAATCCAGAGCAGCGATACGGCTGCATGCACGACGTCAGGATTCAATTGGAAGGTCTGGCAGAACCTGCTTCGCAGGCTGGAGCCACGCCAGTGGAGGCGGTCGAGGCTCGCCCGGCGGGTGCGCGGCTCGCATGGCTGGTCACGGGAATTGCTCTGTTCGTGGCCCTCGGTGTCGGGGCGCTTTATACATTTCAGCCGCCAAAGCCAGCCCCGGTGGTCCGTTCGGCCATCTTGCCGCCGGCCGGCGCGTCATTCGTGACCATGTTGCCATCGTCCGGTCCGCCGGCGATCTCACCGGACGGATCAACCTTGACTTTCAGTGCACGCGATGAAAAAGGCAAAGTGTTCTTGTACGTCCGCCCGCTGACCTCGCTCACGGCTCACCCGTTGACTGCTACCGATGACGCCATGTATCCGTTCTGGTCGCCCGACAGCCGGCAGATTGGGTTCTTCGCCACCGGAAAGTTGAAGAAGATCAATGCCAATGGCGGCCCGCCCCAAACCATCTGCGATGCCGTCGCCGCTCGTGGAGGCACATGGAACAAAGACGGGATCATCGTGTTCACTCCCTCCACAAACGAGGCACTGTTTCGGGTCGCCGCCGTGGGTGGAAATCCCGAGCCGGCTTCAAAATTGGACGTCTCACGGGCCGAAAACAGCCATCGCTGGCCGGCCTTCCTGCCGGATGGCAAACATTTCTTGTTTTGGGCGCGGAGTTCTTCGGGGCCGCAGGAGAACCTGATTTATGTGGGTGAACTGGGTTCGTTGAAGGCCAAGGTCCTGATGAAAAATGATTCCATCGGCATCTACGCCTCCGGTCACCTGTTGTTTCTTCGCGACCAGACCCTCATGGCACAGCCGTTCGACCCTGGCCGCCTGGAACTTACCGGCGATCCGGCGCCAATCGCGGAACAAGTGGGAATGAATGGGGCCGTCGCGCGTCCGCTCTTCTCGGCGTCGGAAACAGGAACATTGGTTTATCAGGCGGGCGAAACAAGTGGCGGCTGGAATCTTTTGTGGTGGGACAGGGACGGAAAGCCGAGCGGCTCCGTCGGCCGGATCGACCGCTACATCATGCCGGCACTCTCACCCGATGGCACGCATCTCGCTGTGATGATTTTCACCGGCGCTCAAGGCGTCGGAGATATATGGGTTTTCGATCTGGCACGCGGCACCAATACGCGCTTGACCTTTGGCCCCGCGAACCAGAGCACGCCAGTATGGACGCCGGATGGAAAAACGGTTTTTTACTCTTCCAGTCAGAAGGGCCAGCCTCATATCTACTCAAAGTCCGCGGATGGCAGCGGCTCCGAGAAGGTGGTGCTGGAAAACCTCGATGCGATCGAAATGCCTGACAGCTTTTCGCCCGACGGACGTTACCTTGTCTACGATCGGAAACTTTCGAAGACCGAGGCTGGCTTTCATCTCTGGGTGCTTCCGCTGTCTGGCGACGGCAAACCGTTTGCCATCGTGCAGACTGGATTCGAAGAAAGGAATGGCGTAGTTTCGCCCGACAGCAAATGGATGGCATACCAGAACAACGAGTCTGGACAGAGAGAAATTTATATTACTGCTTTCCCGGGCGGAGGGGCGAAGTGGCAGGTTTCGACCAATGGAGGAACGATTCCGAGGTGGCGGCGAGATGGGAAAGAGCTGTTCTTTCTTGATGGCGCCGACAATATCGTTGCGGTGGATGTAGGTGCCTCGGGTAACGCGGTCCACCTGGGTGTTCCGCACGCCTTGTTTCAGGTGGTTGGAATCCAGCGCGAGTACGGGCCGTTCGACGTGGCCGCGGATGGCAAGAAGTTCCTCACCAACAGCGGCAATCTGAAAGAAGGCAGCGATCCGCTGACCCTGGTGCAAAACTGGCCGGCCGAATTGAAGAAGCAGAAGTAGTTAGATTCAGACTGGGTGCCCCATCCTTTCGCGTTTTTTGCGAATGGGTGGGAGATAATCAACTGCACCACTACCGCTTTTTCTGAACTACTTCGCGTCGATGAGTTTCCGCCGCGCGCTCTCCACCATCAGACCGATCAACGCATAAGTTGCAGCATTCGCCAGCAGCACCCAATAGAACCGGATGCCGAAATGAAAATAAAGACTGGCCAGAGCGATCGGTTGAGTGAAACGGGCGAGAGTGTAAACACGAGGTTCGGCTGAGGTGATCGGAAGCGTCCGTGTGAAGGCATAAATCGCCCAGCAGCCCGCAACCAGAAAGCCCGCACCCGCCCACATCGCAATTCGGTTTTTCATGCTGCCACCCCGTCGTGTTCTGACCCAATCATCTCACCAAGGCCTTTGATTGTCATCCTGAACGAGCGCTGTTTGCGAAGTGAAGGATCTGGGCGAGCCGCGCGACCTGTCGCGTTCTGTGCGACAGAATCATCGCGCGTTTGGCTCGCTTCCTTATAAAATTGTTCACACCACTACCGAGACTTTTCATCACTTTCCCGCCGCAGCACCTGCAAAAACGGCCGCCCCGTCGTCTCAAGCTTCTGCTCCAATCGTCCGGTGCAGTCGCAATCGCCGCAAGCCCAGGGTTCGCTGCCGTTCTGGTCGCGACACTTGCGCCGGTCATGCGCATCCAGCACTTTTGTCAGCTCGAAATACCTCTCCCAGTAGGGGCGCTCTTCCTGCAGTGGCGTCGGGCAATAACAAACTTCCACCCACCGCGCCGTCTCGTCCGGACATAAACGCGCCTCTTTCATGTTGCGCAGATACTCGCCTTCCGCCACCGATCCCTGGCCGAGAGTTTCATCCTCGACCGCCTTCAACAAAGCCTGCTCGCGTCCCGGCCTCACCCGCGCCCTCACCAGATATCGCATGAAATTATTTTACCCTGTGTTCGTCTGTGTCCTCTGTGTTTAAGGTTGTTCCGTCACCGAAGCGATCATTCGCCCCTGTTAGAATCAATAGTCCCCATGGATGCCGCTTTTCTCCGCAATTTTGCCATCATCGCGCACATTGACCACGGCAAATCCACGCTGGCCGACCGCCTGCTGGAACTGACCGGAGCGCTCACCGCGCGCGAGATGCAGGCCCAGGTCCTCGATTCCATGGACCTGGAGCGCGAGCGCGGCATCACCATCAAAGCGCACGCCGTCCGCATGATGTACACGGCGAAAGATGGCCAGACCTATCAGCTCAATCTCATCGACACCCCCGGCCACGTCGATTTCTCCTACGAAGTTTCGCGCTCGCTAGCATCATGCGAAGGCGCGCTGCTGGTGGTCGACGCCTCCCAGGGCGTCGAAGCCCAAACGCTCGCCAACTCCTATCTCGCCATTAACCACGGCCTCGAAATTATTCCCGTCATCAATAAGATCGACCTGCCCAGCGCCGACATTCCGCGCACCAAAGAAATGATCGAAGGCGCCGTCGGCCTCGACGCGTCCGACGCAGTCTTGATCAGCGCCAAGACCGGCGAAGGCGTTCCCGACGTTCTCGAAGCCATCGTCAAGCGCATTCCCCCGCCGAAGGGCGATCCCGAAAAGCGGCTCCAGGCGCTGATCTTCGACTCCTGGTTCGACCCATATCGCGGCGTGATTGTGCTCACCCGCGTCTTCCAGGGCACGCTGCGCAAGGGGCAAAAGATCCGTCTCATGTGGAACGGAAAAGTCCTGGATGTTGAAGCACTCGGCGTCCAGAGCCCAAAGCCGGTCGAAGTCGAGGAACTGAAAGCCGGCGAAGTTGGCTTCCTGATCGCGAATATCAAGAACGTTGCGGACACGAAAATCGGCGACACCATTACCGACGACGCCAATCCTGCCATCGAACCGCTGCCCGGTTTCGAAGAAATCAAGCCCATGGTGTTCGCGGGCCTCTATACGGTGGACGCCCACGAGCACACCCAGCTGCGCGAGGCCCTCGAAAAACTCCGGCTCAACGATTCGTCGTTCTTTTTCGAGCCGGAAAGCTCGGTCGCGCTCGGCTTCGGCTTTCGCTGCGGCTTCCTCGGCCTGCTGCACATGGAAATCATCCAGGAGCGGCTGGAGCGCGAGTTCAATCTGGAATTAATCACCACCGCGCCCGGCGTGCGCTACAAGATCTACAAGACCGATGGTGAAATGGTCGAAGTCGATAATCCTTCCCGCTGGCCGAACCCGAGCGAGATTGACAAGATCGAGGAACCGGTGATTCTGGCCACCATCCTCACCAACCCGGAATACGTTGGCGGAATCCTGGCCCTGGTCGAGGAGAAGCGTGGCCGCCAAAAGACTTTCGAGTACGTAACTTCGAATCGCGTCATGCTGCACTACGAGCTGCCGCTGAATGAAATCGTTCTCGATTTCTACGACCGCCTCAAGTCGGTTTCTCGCGGCTACGCCTCCCTCGACTATCACCTTGCCGACTACTGGGAATCGCCCATGGTCAAGCTGGATATCCTGGTCGCTGGCGAGCCCGTCGACGCGCTCTCCATCATCGTGCATCGCGACTTCGCCTACGAACGCGGGAAAGCGCTCGTATCTAAAATGCGGGAGCTGATTCCGCGGCAAATGTTTGAAGTGGCGATTCAGGCGTCGATCGGGGCCAAGATCATTGCCCGCGAAACTGTGCACGCCATCCGCAAGAACGTTCTCGCCAAGTGTTACGGCGGCGACATTACGCGCAAACGCAAATTGCTCGAGAAACAGAAAGAAGGCAAGAAGCGCATGAAGCGCATCGGCCGCGTGGACATCCCCCAGGAAGCGTTTCTTGCCGTACTCAAAGTCGGAGAAGAGAGCAGCTGACATGAAGCCCTTCCTCGACACTCACTTCCCTGTAATCTTCCCAATTTTCTTCGTGGTTCTTTGGGGCGGCATCGCGCTCATGGTTTCGCGAATCAGTGGTTGGTCGAGCTTGGCCCGCCGCTTTCGTCTGGAGTCATCGTTTACCGGTCCAACCTGGAGCTGGCAGCACGCCCGCATGCGTTACGCGACCGGCTACAACGGTTGCCTGACGGTCGGAGCCGATCCCAGCGGCCTGTACTTGTCGATGTTGTTCTTCTTTCGCATCGGGCATCCGGCTCTTCTGCTGCCCTGGAACGAGGTTTCCGTCCGCAAGCGGGGGAAGATGCTGTTCGTTCGTTATGTTGAGCTCAGTTTGGGCCGGGAGGAGCAGATACCATTTCGGATCAATGGCACCCTCGCGGATCGCATCCAGGCCGCGGCGGGGACAAGCTGGCCGGTGGAAAATGTCTCTTAGAGGACGCGATCCGGAAGAGCGTGCCCTTCCGGATGTGCAAATCTCAAGGGTTGCTTGAAATTAACGATCTTGCAATCGAGCCAGTCATAAACCCTTTACAAACTGGTAACGTCACTCGATGCTGTGACTTACGGTCGCGTTACTGTTCAACCTTGTAGCCGCTGCATGGTCGCTCCGACGATCGCTAGTAGACACAATTCACGCTTCCACAAGATTTTCCACAGCTTGAGGTGATCTCGGTCACACCGTCTTACCCGGGCGGTTCGCTACCGGCCTCCAGCATTGACTCGAACCGGGTCGAGTTCTTCAGGAACGCCAGACTGACTTTTCCCGTGGGACCGTTACGTTGTTTGGCGATGATGAGTTCCGCCTTGCCCTGCAGTTCAGGATCGTCCTGTTTGTAAACTTCCTCCCGGAAAATAAACGCGACGACGTCGGCATCCTGTTCAATCGACCCCGATTCGCGCAGGTCTGCCAGTTGGGGACGATGGTCGCCGCCGCGGCTTTCCGGCGCGCGGCTCAACTGGGAAAGCGCAATGACCGGCGCTTCCAGTTCTTTGGCCAGCCCCTTGAGACCGCGGGAGATCGCGGAAACCTCTTGCGTGCGGTTTTCATAACGCCGCCCGCCGCCCGACATCAGTTGCAGGTAATCGACGATGATCAGGTCGAGCTTGCCCTGCGACTGCTTCAGGCGGCGCGCCTTGGCGCGCATTTCGCTCAACCCGATGCCGGGCGTGTCATCGAGGAAGATAGGAGCGTGGGCCAGCTCTTCCATCGCGTGGACGACCTTGGTCATGTCCTCGCGCCACAGCGAGCCGGTGCGCATGCGGTGCGAGTCCACTCGTGCGCGCGAACACAGCAGGCGCAAGAGCAGCGCCTCGCGCGACATTTCCAGCGAGAATACTCCGACGATCTTCTGGTCATCGATGGCGGCGTTCTCTGCGATGTTCAAAGCGAAGGCCGTCTTGCCCATCGATGGCCGCCCGGCGATGATGATCAGGTCGGACTTCTGCAAGCCGCTGGTCATTTCGTCGAGATCGGCGTAATGGGTCTCCAGCCCGGTAATGCGCTGGCCGCGCTGCAGCAGGGCATCGACCGAGCCAAACGACTCTTTGACGATTTCCTGCACCCCCATGAAACCGCGCCCGATGCGCTTTTCGGAGATCTGAAAGATGGCGGCTTCGGCGTCGTTGAGAATCTCCTCCGCCGGATCACTCTGCTCCGCCGCGCGCGAGATGGCCACGTTGGCGGCGTGAATCAGTCCGCGCAACAGCGCCTTGTCCCGGACGATCTTGATGTAATTTTCTACGGCGAGGCGCCGAGGCAGACCCTCGGTAAGCGAGGCTAAGTAAGCGACGCCACCGACGGCGTCCACCTCTTTGCGCTGGCTGAGCTCCTCGCGCAGTGTGATGATGTCGATCGGCCGCGAAGACTCCGACAGGTCCATCATCCGGGCGTAAATGCGGCGATGCGAATCGAGTGAGAAATCGTCCGCCTTCAGGTGCTCAGCGGCTTCGTTGAAGGCGTGATTGTCGAGCAGGATGGCGCCCAGGATCGAGCGCTCGGCTTCGACGTTCGCCGGCAGAGTTTGCGCGAGACCGTAATCAGTAGTGGCCAAGGTCAATTTTCTTTTCGGAAGAGCCTGCTAGAAGTGCGAACGTGATACTACTCACAAAGCGCTTGTGGATGGTGCGCAGTTGCTTCGGAAAAGCCCTCCGAAAAGGATTTATTCTTGGCCGCATACGTGCTGAGTTTACCATAGCGAACAAAGGGCGAATACAAAAATTCTCCGTGTCTCCGTGGTGACTGATTCGTGGGGAATGACAGGTGCGGATTTATGGCCAGAGAAAAAATAAATGCGGCCCAGGCCAGCCACCCAGGCCGCACTGATGCGGAAGTTGTCCTGCCTGCCTCTCACCGCACAAGGCGAGTGAGGCGCGCGCCTGAAGATCGCATTCACAAGGAATGCTCATCTCGCAGCGCACTCCGCAAATCATGGCCGCGGAGGTGAATCCGCTACCACAACTCGCAGCAGCCGGCTCAAGCCGAAGGCTCAGTCCTGCGATGAGGACTTTCTGAGGAGGCCGCAACGCCCGGGTGTCCAGTGACGCGCCAGAACGCATCCTGCGGAAACCCTCCAGCAGTTCACCCTCGAGAACTGCCGGAAACCTCTGGCTCTTCAGCCAACTGCAGCAGCGCTTCAAGACAACCCGCGCATGCAATGGCGGTTACTTTCGCCGAAGTGAGAACGGGGCGCAACACAAAACTTGCGGTCATTTGTGCGAAAACTGTGGAGGACGACACTTCCTTGTGGAAAGGGAAGGAAAACACGGAGGGAAACGTGCCACGATCTTGAGCCAATCAAGAAACCCACCACGGAGTCACCGAGACACAGAGAAATTCAATTGCAAAAAAGAAAGGGCGCGAGTTATCGCGTCCTGACTCTTCCCTGATTTTCTCAGCGACTCTGTGCCTCTGTGGTGAGACTAGTCCCTGACTCCGTCCATAAAGGCTCGAAGCTTTCTCGACCGTGATGGGTGGCGCAACTTACGCAGCGCTTTGGCTTCGATTTGGCGAATGCGCTCGCGGGTAACGGCAAATGACTGGCCGACTTCCTCGAGCGTGTGCTCGCTGCCGTCTTCCAGTCCGAAGCGCATCTTGATCACCTTCTCTTCGCGCGGCGTCAGCGTGCGCAGCACCTGCGAGGTCTGGTCCTTCAAGTTCACATTGATGACAGCCTCGGCCGGAGAAACCACGGCGCGGTCCTCGATGAAATCGCCCAGATGCGAATCTTCCTCTTCGCCAATCGGAGTTTCCAGCGAGATTGGCTCTTGCGCGATCTTGAGAACCTTGCGGACTTTCGCCACCGGAATGTCCATCCGCTTGGCGATCTCTTCCGACGTCGGCTCGCGGCCCAGTTCCTGCACCAGTTGCCGCGAAGTGCGGATCAGCTTATTGATGGTTTCGATCATGTGCACCGGAATGCGGATGGTGCGGGCCTGGTCCGCAATGGCGCGCGTGATGGCCTGCCGGATCCACCACGTGGCATACGTCGAAAACTTGTAGCCGCGCCGGTATTCGAACTTGTCCACCGCCTTCATCAAACCAATGTTGCCTTCCTGAATCAGATCCAGGAATTGCAAACCGCGGTTGGTGTACTTTTTCGCGATCGAAACCACCAGACGGAGGTTGGCCTCAATGAGCTCACGCTTGGCCTGCTCCGCATCCATGTCGCCCTGGATGATCTCGCGCTGGGTGCGCTTGAGCTCCGGGAACGACACGCCGGCTTCGACCTCAAGCTTTTCCAGTTCGGCGTGAATGGCGCGTGATTGCCGGCGGTATTCCTTTCGTTGGTCCTCGCTGCGCGTGGCATCCGCTTTTTTTTCGAGGTTCTGCGACTGGCGGTCCAGCGAACGCATGGTGTCAACGGTCTTGTTCACCCGGTCGATCAGCCGCTTGCGTTCAGTGTTCGTGAACCCCAGTTTGCGGACACACAGCGAGACCTGGACGATGGCGCGCGCCAGGTTGATCCGGGCGCGGCGGAAGTCCTTCGGCCGCTTCTTCTGCGAGACCGAGGCAAACTTTTCCAGCAGCGCGTGCGCCTTCTTGTACGCTTTGGCCAGGTCGTCGATCTTTCCGGTGAATTCCTTCAGCCGGTTCTGCAGAATCTCGTCGGTGATCTCCTCCTCGTCGAAGGTGACCACTTCCTTGATCGAGCGCACGCTCTTCTTGAGGTCTTCGCCCAGCGCCAGCAGTTCTCCGATTACAATCGGTGATCGCGAAAGCGCCTTCAGGACGCGCAGTTGCCCGCGCTCGATGCGCTTGGCGATTTCCACTTCGCCTTCGCGCGTCAGCAGCGGGACCGTACCCATCTCGCGCAAATACATGCGGACGGGGTCGTTGGTTTTTTCGAGCGCGCCGGGAGTCAGATCGAGCTCGACATCTTCTCCCAGTTCGTCCTCTTCAAATTTCTTGTCGAGTGCGGCGGAAGGCAGTTTCGGGCCCTCCAGCACGTCGATTCCTTGCGTGCCAATGGTGGTCAGCAGATCGTCGAGGTCCTCGGGAGAGTGCACATCGTGCGGGATCAGGTCATTGACCTGGTCGTAGGTGAGATATCCCTTCTCTTTCCCCGTATCGATCAGCTTCTTAATGTCGTCGAACTTGTCGTCAAGAGCCAAAACGGATTACCCTCTTTCGTCCCTGGAAGGACGGTGAACCTTGTGAGAATTGGTGGGAACGTGCAGTGGCAGAGCCTAGCGCCCGCACAAACTTTCAGAGTATAGCATGAACTCGCGCCCTGGCCCAGTAGCTTTTCTTGCCCGCGCCTGCTCCGCCGCCCTATGTTCCTTCCCGTTAATAACTTAGATGGCGGAGGAGCCTATTTAGTTTCACGGCCTTAGCCAACCTTGGAACGAGTGACGTAACTCGTAAGCATTCGATCCAGCTCTTCCTTTTCTTTCTTTAGCCGTCCCAACGCTTCCCAGTCCTCCTTGCGAGCCGCCTCGTCCATCTGCAAACCAAGTTCCCTCTGGCGGCGTTTTAGTTGCGGCTCTCGCAAAGTCTCAACCGCCGACTCCACTAGTTCCGCCGTCAGTTCTTGGTCCTCTTGCATCAGTATTGCAGCGAGCAGGTTGCGATCGCCGTCAGTCATCGAAAGTGACATCAGATCGGCGTCTTCAGCGGCATCGAGCAAGGTCTGGATCAACGACTCCACCGGCAGTCCCACATGAAGCTGCTCGTTCCCCAGCACGAACCGGGCCTGGCGGGATGGGTCAAAATCCTCTTCGGCGCCGTCCCGTGCTGAGAGACGCTCGTCCGAGGCCTGCATCTCGCGGCTAGAGGCCATGGCACGAACGAGAATCTTTTCCGCCCGCGTGACCTGCGCCTCGGCCGGCGCCTTCAAAGCACTGGATGACCGGCTGGACGCCGCGTGTTTCAGTTCCTGCCGCAACACTGCCGAATCGATGCCCAGCTTCTGCGCGATCTCGCCGGCGAGTTCATCGCGAACAATGCGGCTGGGAACCTGCTGAATGTGCGGCAAAAGATAATTCACCGCCTTGACCTTGCCCTCCCCGCTGCGCGCGGGAAACTGCGCGCGTGCCCGGTCGATCAGGTAATCAAAATAGCGCTGCGAATTTCTCAGTGCCGCAGCGTACGCATCTTTGCCCTTGCGCCGAATGAATAGATCCGGATCGAAGCCCGGTTCCAGCGTCAGCACTTTGATCTGAAATTCTTCCTCGACCAGCAAGCCCAGCGTGCGTTCGGTCGCTTTGGCGCCGGCTGTGTCCGGATCGAAATTGACCACTACATTCTTGCTGAAGCGGCCGAGCAGCTTGGCCTGCAGCTCGGTAAAGGCCGTTCCGGAGGTCGCCACCACGTTGTGGAATCCTGCCGCGTAAACCGAAATGCAATCCATCTGGCCTTCCACGACAATCGCGTAATCCAGCTTGCGGATGGCTTCCTTGGCCCGGTCAAGATGGAAAAGGACTCGCGACTTGGAATAAATCGCGGTTTCTGGGGAATTCAGATACTTGGGGCCTGCCTTCTCATCCGTCGAGAGAGTGCGGCCGGTGAAGGCAATCACCCGCCCGCTTTCGTTCGCAATGGGGAACATGACCCGGTTGCGGAACTTGGAGTACATGGAAGACGTCGTCGGTCGTTCGTCGTTGGTCGTTCGCTTTGCCTGTTCTGCAGTTGGGGTGGTTTCCGAATTTCCCTCCTTGTCATCCCGAGCGGAGTCGAGGGACCTGCTGTTCTCCCGACTGCTCTCCTTCCACGAAAACAATCCACTCTCCCGCAGCGTTGCTTCGTCGAACTCACCCCGCAGGCGGTCGCGCAATAAAAAGCCGGAATCGGGCGCGTACCCGATGCGAAAGGCCTTGATCATTTCCTCGTTCAAGCCGCGTCCGGCAAGATATTCGCGAGCGCGAGCACCCTCAGGACGTCTCAGACATTCCTGGAAAAAGTCGCACGCCCGCTCCTGGATTTCCAGCAGAACCGTACGCAACTTGGCCTGTTGCGCCTCTGCCGGGCTGCTGTAACTGATCTTGGGAAGCGCAATTCCCAGGTTCTGCGCGACCGCACGCACAGCCTCCGGGAAAGTGATGTTCTCGATCTTCTGCACGAAGCTGAAAACGTCACCTGACGCGCCGCACCCAAAGCAGTGATAAAACTGCCGCGTGGCGTGGACCGAGAACGACGGCGTCTTCTCGCCGTGAAATGGACACAAGCCGGAATAGTTCTGTGCGCCAGCTTTCTTGAGCTTGACGTACTCGCCCACCACGCGAACGATGTCCGCCTGCTGCTTGACGATTTCCTTGAAATCACCGGCTTCGGTCATGGGGCGAGAGCGTGTCCGTAGGAATTTTGAGCCAGAAGAGGGCTGAAGGGAATATAGCAGGGGTGGATTGCTGTGGAGAAGCTGTGGAAGTTACGTCTTATCAGTTGATGACCGAGGAAAACGGCTCTGTCATGCTGAGCGAAGTTTGCCGGGTCGCTCGCGACCGGGCAGACGCAGTCGAAGCATCCCTACCCGCTCCCGCCTTGCATTTAGTTGAAATTCACGATGCGTGTGTCGTTGTTCGAACCTTGGTCGATGCCTCTGTGGTTCGATAGGGATTCTTCGACTCCGCATGCCTTGCGCTTCGCGCAGGGCTTGCTTCGCTCAGAATGACATCGTCGCTGGAGGAACGTGGTGATCGTATACACGCACAGAAGGAGAAAAGCCCAGAGTAGAACCTCACACCCTCAATTCCACAACCGTCGCCCCGCCTCCACCTTCATTCTGCGGAGGCTCCGTGACCGATTCCACGTGAGGATGCTGCTGCAGATACTGCCGCAGAGCTTTCCTCAAAATTCCCATGCCGCTGCCGTGAACCACGCGCACCCGCGCCAATCCCGCCAGAAAAGCGCGATCGACAAACTTCTCGACTTCGCTGGTTGCGTCGTCCACGGTGCGGCCAATCACGTTGATCTCGGACGGCACATTCTGGTTCTCGCTCTCCAGTGAGACTGAAATTCCCCGAGCGCGGGCCGCCTTCACCGGAGAGTCCGCCGCCCGCACCAGCACTTCGGCAATGTCATCGCGGGAAATCTTCATCTTCATCGCGCCAACTTCCACTTCGAAATGATTGTCGTCGACCCGCCGCGTCACCAGCGCCGGCCGTCCCACAGACTTGAGCTTGACCGTGTCTCCCTCCGACACATGCTTCACCATTTGCGGTTCGGCGTGCGGGTCACCCTGGTCTGCCCCCGTGCTATGAGCGACCACCGCCGAATCAAACTGTTCGCGGAACTCGCGGCGCAGCTTGGCAATTCGCCGCTCGGCGTTTTTGGAGACCTTCTGTGCCGCGGCCCGGTCCTGAATCGCATTGACTGCCTCGCGCGCGTGATACTCAAAATCGCGCAGCAAGCTCTCCACCTTCTTTTCCATCTCCTTCACCTTGGCCTGTTGCTCTTTCTTGCCGTCAATGGCCAGGCGAACCTTTTCGCGCTCGACTTCCTGTTCACGCGCCTGCAATCGCAGCCGTTCACTCTCCGCGTCGCGCAATTCTGCGTGAAGGCGATCCAGAAACTGGCCCACATCCCGCGCCTGCGATCCCAGGCGTGCCCGCGCCGCCTCAATGATGGCCGGATTCAGCCCCAGCCGCTGCGCGATATTGATACCTGCCGACGCTCCCGGCACGCCGATCTTCAACTCAAAGGTCGGCTGCAGCGTGGCCTCGTCGAATCCCACCGAAGCGTTGAGCACTCCCGGCGTGTTCGCGCCGAACACTTTGAGTGAGGTGTGATGGGTGGAGATGATGGTGACGCAGCCGGTGCGGCGAAAATGCTCGGCGATGGCGACCGCCAGGGCCGCGCCTTCCTCCGGATCGGTGGCCGAGCCAAGCTCATCCAGCAGCACCAGCGATTTCGGAGTTGCCGTGCGCGAGATGAAGTCAATATTGGTGACGTGCGCGGAGAAGGTCGAGAGGTTCTGCTCGATGGATTGATAGTCGCCAATGTCGGCAAGAACGGCGTCAAAGATGGGCAGGTCCGCGCGGTCGGCTGGTACCGGAATTCCGGACTGCGCCATCAGGGCCAGCAATCCGAGGGTTTTCAGCGCGACCGTCTTTCCACCGGTGTTTGGGCCGGTGATCACCAGTTCGCGGTGGTCGTTCTCGAGTTCAACATCGATGGGAACGATGCGGCCTCCCTTGGCTTTGAGATTCCGCTCGAGCAGGGGATGGCGCGCTTTTCGCAAAATCAGCCGGGTGTCAGAGAAGGTCACGGAAACGAAGTTGTAATCCTCGGCAAACCTCGCTTTTGCGAATTGCAGCTCCAACGCACCCAGCACGCCGGCTGCGGACAGAATCGCATCCGCCCGCTCGCCGATGCGCCGCGTCATCTCCAGCAGAATGCGATGGATTTCGGACTGCTCTTCATCGAACAGTCGCACCAGCTCATTATTTTGCTCAATCGTTTCCAGCGGTTCAATAAAGACGGTCTGCCCGCTGGAACTGGCGCCATGCACCACGCCTTGCACGCGGCGCTTCTGTTCGACTTTCACCGGAATGACAAATCGCTCACCGCGAATCGTGACCAGTTCTTCCTGCACCGAGCCACCCTCGGCCAACCGCCGCAAGTAGGTGCGCAGGGAGTCTTGAATCAATCGCCGCTGCTTTTCGATCTCGCGACGGACCCGCGCCAGCTCCGGAGACGCGCGGTCATCGAGGGTTCCGTCGGGAAGAATCTTATTGCGGAAAGCCCGGAGGAATTCGGTGAAGTCGGCGATCCCGGACGAAAGCCGCTCCACAGCACTCCATGGCACTTTCATCGCCGCGGGAGGATTCAGTGCGATCTCGCGCCATTCCGCAGCCCGGTCCACAACCAGGACCACATCCCGGATTTCCGCGATCTCCAGTGCGGCGCCGGAAATGCGGGACTTCTCCAGCAATTTTGTGATGTCGAGCAAGCCGGAGAAATCGAAGCCGCCACCAACGCGGCGAAACTCGCGGACCTCAGTGGTGAGATTTTGTTGATCCTCGATCCAGGCACGATCGCTGGAAGGGGCGAGATTCGCGGTGCGCGCCTGACCGAGCGGCGATGCAGCGTATCCGCGCAGCAAGTCGCGAAGAGAGTCGAATTCCAGCACTCGTGAGCTGGTGTGGGAAAGCGGCTGGGCCATCAGGATTCATGGTACTAGAAGCGCAAAAACTTTCACCACAGAGGGCACAGAGTGCGCGCGCCCTCCGTTGCCCCTGTGGCTAGCTTTTAGAGTCCCGTCTGTGACGCGGATCACGCCAAGACCATCGTAAAGACGCGCCTTCCGCGCAAGTCCTTCACGAATCCCCACGCCTGCTCTGATAAAATCAACTACGGACACAGAGGTCCGCGTTCAGTATGGCTTTCCCCATCACACGTCTTCGCCGCCTTCGCCAGAGCGAGCAACTACGCTCCATGGTGCGCGAAACCCGGCTTTCGCCGGCCTCGTTTGTTTATCCGATGTTCGTTTGCCCGGGAGAAGGCGTACGCAAAGAGGTGCGCTCCATGCCCGGTGTTTTCAATCTGTCGGTGGATGAGGCGGTGAAAGAAGCGCGCGAGACCTATTCGCTAGACGTGCCATCAGTCATTCTTTTTGGCCTGCCAGAAAAGAAGGACGAAGTGGCCACCGGCGCCTGGGCGGAGGACGGCATCGTGCAGCAAGCCGCGCGCGCCATCAAGCGCGAAGTTCCCAACCTCGTGGTCATGGGCGACGTTTGTCTTTGCGAATACATGTCGCACGGCCACTGCGGAATTGTTCGCGCCACTCACCCGCAGTCCCTCGGAGCGGCCGTGGCCGCCCCACCCGCAGCCGGAACGGAGTTCGAAATTGTCAATGACGCCACGCTCGAGCTTCTCGCTCGTACATCCGTGTCTCTGGCACGCGCCGGCGTTGACATCATTGCCCCGTCCGACATGATGGATGGCCGCGTCGGCGCGATCCGCAAGGCCCTCGATGAGGCCGGCCTGACCAATACGCCGATCCTGTCTTACGCCGCCAAATTCGCCTCGGGATTCTACGGGCCCTTCCGCGAGGCGGCCGATTCGGCGCCTCAATTCGGCGATCGGCGGTCCTATCAGATGGACGGCGCAAACCTGCGTGAGGCCATGCGAGAAATTGAGTTGGACATTGAAGAAGGCGCGGACATGATTATGGTGAAGCCCGCGATGCCTTATCTCGATGTGATTGCCGCGGCCCGCCTGCGCTTCGATCTGCCTCTCGCCGCTTATCAGGTGTCGGGAGAATACGCCATGATCGAGGCCGCCGCGCGCAACAACTGGATCGACCGCGATCGTGTGATGATGGAATCGCTCCAGTCCATCCGCCGCGCCGGCGCGAGCATCATCCTCACGTATTATGCGAAGGAAGCCGCGCGCCTACTGGCGTAGGATGAGCGCGAGCCACAGCGAACAGTCTCACCGGGCCACGGCCGGCACATCCTGCTTCAACGCCCACACCAGCGCAATCACCCAGGCAATGGCCGTCCAGCCGAGGAAGAAGTTGAGCACCAGGATGGACATGGCATCGCGTTTGCTCCGTGCAAAGGCGATGATCGCAGGCAGGAAATACATCACGAAGCCGAAGCCGAGAATGGGGACGAAGAATGCGAATAAATGCATGGTTCTGGCCTCCTGATACTAGTCTAGCACCGTAAGTGGTACGATTTCACGGCGTTCGCGGTTCCAGAATCCTCAACCACTGTCGTAGAATCAGCTATTTGTACCCACTTATTCATTCGCAGTAGGGAGACTCTCCTTTGCCTGAAACCATTTATGACATCGCCATTTATGACATCGCCATTATCGGCAGCGGCCCGGCGGGATACACCGCCGCCATTCGCGCCGGCCAGTACGGTCTGAAAACCGCCCTGATCGAGAAAGATGGATTCCTCGGCGGAACTTGTCTGCACGTAGGCTGCATCCCCACCAAGGCTTTGTTGTTCAACGCCGAACTCTGGGACCACCTGAAAGACGCCAAGGAATTTGGCATCGAGGGCGTAGACGCCCGCAAGCTGAACTGGGCCGCAATTCAGGAGCGCAAGTCAAAAATCGTTACTAAGCACGCCAAGGGCCTCGAATTTCTGATGCGCAAGAACAAGGTCGAGACTATCAAGGGCTACGGAAAGCTGACCGGACCCGGGCAAAATGGCCTGCACACAGTGGAAGTCTCAAACGACGCGAAGTCGAGCCACATCAAGACTAGGCACATCATTCTCGCCACCGGCTCGGAGGCCCGCATGGTTCCCGGCCTGGAGGCGGACGCGCGCGTGCTCACCAATATTGAGATTCTCGGTCTCAAGGAGATCCCGAAGTCCTTGGTCATCGTCGGCGCGGGAGCCGTGGGGGTCGAGTTTGCTTCAATCTTCCGCTCCTTCGATTCTGAGGTCACCCTACTCGAGATGCTGCCGCGCCTGGTCCCGGTCGAAGATGAAGACATCTCGAAAGAACTGGCGCGCGTCTATCGCAAGCGTGGCATCACTTTTCATTGCGGAGCCAAAGTCGAAAAGGTTGAGAAATCTAAGGCAGGAATTGTCGTGACGTTCAGCGCCGAGGGCAAGCAGCAGAAAATTGAGGCGGAAAAGATTCTGATCGCCGTCGGCCGCAAGCCGCGCGCCGAGAACATTGGTCTGGAGAGGACGCACATCAAGCCTGATCGCGGCTTCATCAAGACCGATAGCTGGATGGAAACCTCGGAGCCGGGTGTCTACGCCATCGGCGACATCGTGCTCGGAACGCCGCAATTGGCACACGTCGGCGCCATGGAGGGTATTGTGGCCGTGAGCAAAATCGCCGGCAAACACGGCAAGCCCATCAATCCCGAGCACATTCCCAACGCGACCTATTGTCATCCGGAAATCGGCAGCGTGGGGCTGACCGAGGTCAGAGCCAGGGAAGCCGGTTACAACGTTAAAATTGGCAAGTTCCCGTTCACCGCCAACTCGCGAGCTTCAATCGTCGGCCAGCACGAGGGCTTCATCAAGATTGTCTCCGAAGCCGAGTACGGCGAGATTCTCGGCGTGCACATCATTGGCCCGCAGGCTACGGAGCTGATCGCGGAAGCTGTCGCCGCCATGGAGCTTGAAGGCACCGTCGAGGATCTGGTGTGGACAATCCACGCCCACCCGACCCTTGCCGAAGCGATGCTCGATGCATCCAACAGTGTGTACGGAATGGCGATCAACGCATAGAGATCGTGTAATTTTGTAATCGGGTAATTTGGTAATTTCAGATTCGCGCGCGAGAGGTGTGCAATTACACAATTGCAAAATTGCAAAATTACCAAATGATTTCCGTCCTCCAACTCGGCACGCTCGACTACGCCACCGGCCTTCGCTTGCAGCAGCGGATCGTCGAACTTCGCAAAGATGGACGCGTTGGCGACGTGCTTCTGCTGCTTGAGCACACTTCTGTCATCACCCTCGGGCGTAACGCAGAAGCGGCAAACGTGATCGCCTCTCGGGAACAGCTCGCCCAGCGCGGAGTTGAAGTCTTCGAATGCGACCGTGGCGGTGACGTGACCTTTCACGGTCCCGGGCAACTGGTTGGCTATCCGATCTTCGATCTGCGGGGAATGACTTCCACCGACGGCAAGCGGAAAACCCCGGGCGCGGTAGAGTATGTTCGGCGCCTCGAAGAAGTTCTCATTCGCACCTGCGCCGACTTCGGCATTCCGGCCAAGCGTATTGCGGGCCTGACCGGCGTCTGGACCGCCACTGATCACGTAGGCCCGGACGTCCCCGTCCGGGCAGCCGAGCGCAGGCTCGGCAGTGAAGAAGCCAAAATTGCCGCCATCGGCGTCCATATTTCCCGCGGCGTTACGTCTCACGGCTTTGCTTTGAATGTGAACAACGATCTTGCCGATTTTGATTTGATCATTCCCTGCGGAATCACTTCGAAGTCAGTGACTTCCATGAGGAAGGAACTCGGCCGCGAAGTTCCGATGCAGGAGGTCGCGCATTCAATCTCGCGCAACTTTGGACTGGTGTTTGAGTCGCAAATGTTGTGGCTGGAGGCCCTGGACTCGCTGTTGAAAACTCCCATCGGCGTTCCCATGAAAACTCCCTCCGAGTTGCGTCAATTGCGTGGAGAAGAAGATACCTTTTGGGCTTGAATGCGCCAGGCTTTCGAATCGCGAAGCGCAGACTCTGCCGGCGAGTGCCACGCTGCTCCGGCGGAAAAACACCCTGCACAGCGCCATATTCCTCATGGCCACATACCCAACAGGGTTCCTCAATCGAACCTACTATTTCGTAACTCGCTGATAGGCAACTAAATAGCAGCGCTGTCTGGCCCGTGCGGTTTGGCCCGGTGGGTGCTTTGAAGACCGTGAAGTCTGTCTCTGGGAGCTTGCGGTGGATTCTGCTCTGATGGTGATCGGGCTGAGCTACCATGCCGCGCCAGCCTCGGTGTTGGAACGCTACTGGATCAGTAAAGATCGCTTGTCCGAGGCTCTGGTACGCCTGGCCGACGCGGAAGCCGTCGAGGAAGTGGTCGTCCTGGCGACGTGCAGCCGCACCGAATTCTGGTTGTGGGCCAATGACCCCGCGCTCGCGGCCAACTCAGTTTCCCGATTGCTGAGTGCTGAATACGGTCTGAAGCTCTGTGACTGGGAACACTTCTACCGCCTGCTGGATGACGACGCTCTCCTCCACATTTTCCGCGTCGCCGCTGGGCTGGATTCGACGGCCGTCGGAGAACCAGAAATCAGTGCCCAGCTGAACAGTGCGTGGGAGCAGGCGAGGACAGCGGGTAGTACGGGACGTTTCCTGGATGCGGTAGTGCGGAAAGCTCTGGCGCTCTCCGAGCGCGTGCGCAGCGAGACCGCCATCGATGATCCTAAGAAGCACGATCGAGGAAAAGTCATACGACCTAATGCCGGAGAACGCAGAGGCGCCACCGCGGCCGAGAGACTCTTGGCTGCCGAAGCCCACGGCTTCCGAAGCGAGCTATTGGCGGAACAGGTGGTGCCGACCGTGGTTGGACTGCGTCACCGGCTGGACGAGTTTTGCCGGCAAGAACTGGACTCCTTTCGCGAAGAGTGCGGGCCATTTTCCAAAGACCAGGACGAAATTTTGCAAGCGGTGACGTCCCGGCTTACGCAACGGATTGCTGGGTCCCTGGTCCGCGAACTCAAGGAGCCTCCGGAAAAGGTGGAGCGCTTGTTCCACCTGGAAACGCCTGAACTGGCGCTTGCCGGCACCAGATTAAAGGAAGAGCAGAGGCGATCGTGGCTAGAACAACCGCAACGGCCACAGATCGAAGATTTCGTCGCCCGTGCGGAACAGCAGGTAAAGAGATAGGCGCGCACTCATAACTCTCATCCTACTCATGACGCGCCGCGCGGGAGAGTTCCTGCTCTCCCGCGATTCTTGTTCAACAAGTCCTCAAAAGAGTTAGAGTATTCGGTCGTAGAATTCCCGATCAACTTCACATGGCCAACGATCAGGAAAAAGAAGCCGCCGCCCGAGCCAGCTTGCGTTTTGTTCAGGACGGCAACATCGTGGGACTGGGCACGGGATCGACTGCGGCCTACGCGGTGCGGCTGCTCGGCGAAAAAGTTCGCTCGGGACTGAGAATTCATGGCATCCCAACTTCTGTTCAGACTAAAGAACTGGCAGCCGACGTGGGGATTCCGCTAAGCACGCTCGGAGAGTTTCAGCAGATCGACGTCACCATCGACGGCGCTGACGAGGTGGACCCGCAATTGAACCTGATCAAGGGCGGCGGCGGGGCGCTGTTGCGGGAGAAGATTGTCGCTTCGGCATCGCGCCAACTGGTGATCATCGCCGATTCCACCAAGCAGGTGCCAATGCTGGGGAAATTTCCATTGCCGGTTGAGATCGTTTCCTTCGCCCAGGCCTTAGTGGCCAAGAGAATCACGGCTCTGGGAGCCCAGGTCAAACTTCGCGAGCGTTCTGACGGAAGTCCTTTCATAAGCGATGAAGGCCATCACATTCTCGATTGCAGCTTCGGAAAGATCCCCAATCCGCCCGCGCTGGCGCGTCAGCTAAGTGACATGCCGGGCGTGGTTGAGCACGGCCTGTTCATTGGGATGGCGAGTGTCGTGCTCATCGCGAAGGGCGATAAGGTGCAGGAATTGCGGCGGAAGTGAAACGCTGGAGGACGGGCGTCCTCGCCCGTCATTGCTTGCTCGCGACAATCTCCCGCAGCGCTGTCAGCAGCCGCTCCACTTCCTCCGCCGTGTTGTAATGCGCCAATCCGATCCGCAGGAAGCCGCCGTCTTTCTCCACATCAAGCCGCTCAGTCAGATTCAGCGCGTAGTAGTTTCCATCCCAGGTGAAGATCCCGCGTTCGCCCAGCTTGGTGGCAAGTTCAAGCGGTGTGTGGCCATCGATTCGGACCGCGATCGTCGGGCATCGCCGATCAAACCGCTTGGGATCGCGAATCCCGTATAGCTTGAGTTCAGGAATCGCCAGCAGTCCTTGAATCATCGTTTCCATCAAGCCGTGCTCGTGTTTCTGGATCGCCTCGTAGGCCGCGAGCACAGCCGCGCGACGCGTGGGCGCGGCCGGATTCGCGTGCCGTCCCAGATCAGCGAGATATTCCACGCAGGCCGTGATTCCCGCAATGCACTCGTGATTCAGCGTTCCCCACTCCCAGCGATTGGGAACGGCATTCGTATTTGCCCGCACCTTGTAAGGCTCCAGCCGCCGCAGATGTTCGCGCTTGCCATAAAGCACGCCCAGGTGCGGGCCAAAGAATTTGTAAGTCGAGCAAACCAGAAAATCGCAATCGAGCGCCCGCACATCAATCGGCCCGTGCGGCGCATAGTGAACCGCGTCGATGAACGCCATTGCGCCATTTCGATGAGCCAGGCGCACGATTTCTCTTACATCGTTGATGGTGCCGACGGCATTGGACGCGTAGCCTGCGGCCACCACCTTCGTCTTGCTCGTGATCTTCCGTGTCAGGTCATCCATATCGAGCGTGCAATCTTCTTCATGGATCTCCACCATGCGGATGGTCGCGCCGCGCTCCTCCAGCGCGCGCCAGGGAGAGATATTGGCGTCGTGGTCGAGGTGCGTCAACACGATTTCGTCGCCGGCTCTGAGTTCGCGTCCAATCGCACGGCTCATGGCATAGGTCAGCGACGTCATGTTCAGGCCCAAGACGATTTCGTCCGCATCGCAGCCGAGTAAGTCGGCAATGGCAAAGCGCGCGCCAGCGATCATCGCGTCGGTTCGCCGGCTGGTGGCATAGGCGCCCGCGGTATTCGCGTTGTCGTGCTTCAGGTAATTCGAGATGGCGTCAATGACGCGCTGCGGAACCTGCGTGCCTCCAGGCCCGTCGAGAAAAACAGCTGGCTGTCCGTTGACGGTTTGTGAAAGCGAAGGAAATTGCCCCCGGACCCACGTGAGGTCGAGAGCGCCAGTGGTTTCGATCTGTGTGGTGTGCAAGAGATCTCCGTTGCAACGTCTTGTGTGGGGACAGGTCTTTAATCCGTCCGAGCCGAGCGTACTCGGCGCACACATCTGTCACGTCACCGCCCTCACGAAATCCGCCAGCATTCCATAGGCAGTGGCTTTCAATCCCGGGTTGTTTTCCGTAATCACCAACTCGGGAAAGATATCAGTTTCAAAACAGACGATCGACGAAGTCCCCGCCACCCCCGCCAGCGGATCGCTCAAGGGGACTTGCTCGGGCCAAACGCTCGCATGTACGTCCTCACCATCGCGCTGGGCACGACACACCAACTTATAACGCGTGCCCGCAGCCCGCGCTGCTCGTACCGTTTCCGCGCTCAAGCTCCCAATGCCCTCGCGTTCGATTTCCTCCAGGCGGATGGGCACGCCCATCAATACCCTTACCAGTGCCGCGACCTTGACCGCGGCGTCCCAGCCCTCAACATCATGAGAGGGGTCCGTCTCCGCCACTCCGATTTCCTGCGCCTTCTTCAGCGCTGCCTCAAAACTTAACCCATTCTCCATTCCGCTGAGAATTACGTTGGTCGTCGAGTTCAGAATGCCGCGGAAGCCTCGCAAGTGCACCGCCGGCAGGTTCTCGCGAAACATGCAGAAAATTGGCACCCCATCCATGACCGTGGCTTCAAACAGAAACTTCTTTTTCCGGGCCGCAGCCAGAGAAGTCAATTCCTCGTAGGCTTGAACGACAGGGCCTTTATTCGCGGTGATCGCGTGGGCTCCATGCTTCAGTGCGGCACGAATGTGATCGGTTGCCGGCTGCCCATCTTTGACGTTTAACGATGTCGCTTCGAACAAAACGTCAGCCTGGGCGGCTTTGAGCCACTCATCAACATTGCGTGGCGCGGGGGCACTTGGCGCTCCACGAACTGCAGCGGGCTTCGCGTGCAACAGTAAGTCCACGCCTTGCGCATCCGCCACCCATCCCATGCGACGCGTCGCCACGCCGGTAATCCGCCACGCAATGCCTCGCGCACTCAGTTCCTCGCGTTTGGACTCCAGCAGTTGAACCAAAGCCCTGTTCACATTGCCGAAACCGAGCAGACACAGATTGTAGGTTCGAATGGAGATCTCCTGGCAGCGCTACCCCATCGTGGTCGTGTGTTCAGGCTGAATCTTGTAGATGACCCTGACTTCGCCCGCCTGCCGGTACGGATATTTGTCCTGGCCCAGATATTTCTTGGCCATCTTATCGATGTGCGCATCGGCGCCCTGCTCGGTGATTTCCACCACGCGGCCCCGGATTTCGAGATACCGGTAGGGATTATCAGGATCGACGATCGCCATGGCCACGCGAGGATCGCGGCGGACATTGCGGTCCTTCTGCCGGCCTTTGGCGGAATTGAAAATCACGTGATCGCCTTCTATGTCGCACCACACCGGCGTCACCTGCGGACGGCCGTCGGGCATCAGCGTGGCTAAGCTGGCGAATGCGCGCTTGCTGAACAGATCACGATATTTTTCCGGGATAGCTCCAGCCATGACAACCTCCTTGCGGTCGCACTGTATGGCGATCCAGAGAAGATTATAGCTGGCCGCGCACTTCTCGTTTGGGCGCGCACCATTTACAATTTCTCGCTTAACGGAAAAGCGAATCAACCATGCGCGTATTCAGCAAACGCGGGTCCCTCGCTCTTTGCTTCTTAGTCTTGTGGGTAGCCCGGGCCGCAATTGCGGACGATCCTCCCACCAAACCGCGGCCCACCATAGTTTTCATGACCGACTTCGGCGTGGTCGATGATTCGGTGGCTATCTGCAAAGGGGTGATGTATTCGATTGTGCCGGACGTCCGTATTGTGGAACTCACCCATCAGGTCACACCGTTTTCCATTTCCGACGGCGCGCGATTTCTCTTCGGCGCAACTCCATACTTTCCGGCGGGAACGGTTTTCGTCGTGGTCATCGATCCAACCGTGGGCAGCACACGCAAGGCGATTGTTGTGAAATCGAAACGCGGCCAGTATTTTGTTCTGCCCGACAACGGCCTCATGACCATGGTGCAGGACCGCGATGGTCTCGAAAGCGCGCGCGAGATCACCAACCCGGCATGGATGATCGGCGCTGCTCTGTCTTCGACTTTCCACGGGCGCGATATTTTTTCGCCGGCGGGTGCGCACTTGGCGCGCGGCGATGATTGGGTCCAGGTCGGCCCCGAACTCGATGTCGCCAAGTTGGTTCGCCTGGACCTGAAGCCGGCCCGGTTGGAGGCTCACGGGTTGAGCGGTGAAATTATCGCCACCGACGGCCCGTTTGGAAATCTGGTCACCAATATCAGCGGCGAACAGTTCCTGAAGCTCGGCTACGCCCGCGGTGAAAAGATTGCGATCACGATCGGCGACAACAAGATGGATTTGCCGTTTGTGCGGACTTTCAGCGATGTGCCGCTGAAACAACCGTTGCTCTACATCGACTCACGCGGGCGCCTGGGAATTGCGGTCAACCAGGGAAGCTTTGCAGCCGTGTACGGCATTAAGCCTCCGCAGTCTATTTTCATTCAGCGCGCGGAGAAAAAGTAACAAGGAGTTTGGGTGGCGCAGCGCTTCAGCGCTGCGATACCGCTCTTGAATGAATGGGGGCTTCAGCCCCTGAGGTACTTACGGGGAAAAGAACATATGAGCCGTCTTCAATCGAGTCAGTTCTGCCGATCCACCAGCATCAAACTTCTGGTTTTCCTCCTTCTCTCGACATCTCCCGTTCTGGCCCAGAGCTTCCGTGGTTCGATCCGCGGCCGGGTGGTCGATCCAAGTGGCAGCGTGATCGCGGGAGCAAAAGTCACCGCCAAAAATGACGCCACGGGACTGGCCCGCGAAACTACCACCGGTACCGACGGCGCTTACGTATTAGCTGAACTTCCTGCTGGAGAATACACGGTCACGGCTTCGTCGGCGGGTCTGTCGCCGGTTTCTCAAAACGTGATTGTCAGCGTTGGTCTGGACACCACAGCGGATTTCGATTTGACGAAGATCCAAAAGCAACAGGAACAGGTGATCGTGACCGCCCAAGCTCCTGTAATCGACGAGACCCGCGACACGCTCGGCGAGGTAGTCGAGCGCCAACTGGTCGCCGACTTGCCGCTCAACGGACGCGACTTTGGCAAACTGGTAGCGCTTGTGCCTGGGGCCACGGTCGAACCCTCGGGCGTTGCCGCTGTCCAGAGCGGATTCGGGCAATTCACCATCAACGGCAATCGCGACCGCTCCAACAATTACACGCTCGACGGCACTGATAATAACGATCCCTTCTTCAACAACTCCGCGTTGAATCAAACCGGGATCGGCGGGGCTCCCGCCTCGCTGCTGCCGATCGATGCCATTCAGGAGTTCAACCTGCAATCGCAATTCCCTGCAGAATATGGGCGCAACAGCGGCGCGGTCGTCAACATCATCACCAAGTCCGGGACCAACCAGTTCCACGGCTCGGCGTTCGAGTTTGTGCGCAACGATCTGTTTGATGCGCGGAACTACTTCAATCGCGTCATCGACTCTTCGGGTGTTGCGCATCCTAAAACAGCCTTCCGCAATAACCAGTTTGGCGGCGCATTGGGTGGGCCGATCATCAAGGAGAAGACTTTCTTCTTCGGCGCCTACGAAGGGCAACGCGAACGAGTCGGTTCCGACTTCTCGTTGCTGGTTCCGACGGCCACGCAGATTTCCGAAGCGCAGGCGCTCTCAGGGGCTTTAGGCACGCCGCCCAGTCCGGCGCTGACCAGCATTCTTACAAAGTTTTTCCCCGCGAGCAGTACGGGAATTGTGTCCGGCGTAGTTCACGACAGCAACGAGGTCGATAGCCTGATTGCGAAAGTTGATCACCAGATCAACGATCGCGAACAGTTCTCGGCGCGCTATGCGTACGCCAGCAGCCAGCAGGTGTTTCCTCTGGGCAGTTTGGGCGGATTTGGCAGCGGGTCGCGTTTGCCAGAATTTGCACAGACTTCGCCAGCCCGTGTGCAGGTGTTTTCGGCCAGTTGGCTATCCACACTGAGCGCGCGCAAACTGAACGAAGTTCGTTTCGGATACAGCCGTTACCGCACTTCATTCAGTTCCCTGGACGCGAACTTCGACCCCTCGACGTTAGGCATAAATTTGGGGACAGGAAAAACGGGCTTGCCCGAGATTGACTTCGGGGGAGCGTTCGACAATTTGGGCGCAACCGCCTTCAGCGTTCCCCGCGGGCGCACCAGCCAGAGCTTTCAGATTCTCGACAACTTCACCATCGAGACCGGACGAAACACGATCAAGTTCGGTGGCGAATACCGGCGGGCACAAATCTCCAGCTTCAACGACAACCTGGAGCGCGGGCTGTTTTCCTTCAGTGCAGCCGATCCGACGACGCTCGCTCCCTGCACCCAGGCTGCTCCGTTGCCCGGTTGTGCTGACTCCGGCGTGCTGACCCTGGTGAATTACTACCAGGGAAACACCTTTCCTTCGATCGAGTCCGGCAACACCCAACGCACAACCTTCAACAATGGCCTGGCGTTCTTTGCGCAGGACGATTTCCGCGCAGCTTCACACCTGACACTCAACCTCGGTCTGCGCTGGGAATATTTCGGCCCAATCGGCGAAGCGGACAATATTCTCGCGAACCTGGGCGCGGACAACTTGCTTCACATGGTCGGCAGCGGTGGGGTCACGAGCGCTTATAAGCGCGATCTTAACAATTTTGGCCCGCGTTTGGGATTTGCCTGGAACCCGGTGGCCAAAACCATCATTCGTGGCGGTTACGGGATTTATTACGACTACATCCCACAGGACCTGATGATTGCTAATTTCACCAACGACGCAGGTCTGGTGACGCCGCCCATTGGGCCAAAACCGGTGCTGCCTCTCAACTACAATTCCGCGCAATGGAGCGGCGGGGCAGGGCCGGTCTTCTCGCCCCTCAGTCCGCCCATCACGCCAGACATCTTTTTTACCCCGCGAAATCTGGTGACTCCCTATTCGCAAAGCTGGAACTTGAACCTGCAGCAGGAGACGTTCAAGAACGTGGCGCTGCAAGTGGGCTACGTCGGCAGCAAGGGAACGAAACTGGTGCGATTGCTCGATGCCAACCAGCCCAACGCCGGCGGCACGCGGCCCAACCCGAATTACGGCTTCATGGATGAGTTTGCGACCATCAGCAGTTCCAGCTACAACGCACTGCAGACCACGCTTCGCGTGCAAGGGTCGCACGGCCTCTCCGGATTTGCCGGCTATACATTCTCGAAGTCACTCGACGACGCTTCCGACGGCATCGACTACAATTTCTCGACTGTCGCGCTGCCGCAGAACTCTTACGATCTGGCCGCCGAGCGCGGGCCCTCAAACTTCGACACTCGCCATCGCTTCACCGCGGCCTTTACCTATCAGATTCCCACATTCCATGGTCCCAAGCGGCTGGTCGAAGGTTGGCAGTTCAACGCGATTTTCACCGCGCAGAGCGGCCGGCCGGTACCGCTCGTCAGCTCGAATGATACGAGCGGCGTGGGATTTGATCAGTTCCCGAGCCCTTCCAATTTTCACCAGCGGCCCGATCTGCTTCCGGGTGTGAACCCGATCAATCCCAATTGGGAGTCGGCGCCGGACACGATTGGATACTTGAATGGCAACGCGTTTGCGCAGCCGCTCGATGCGACCAATCCCAACTCTCAGGGGGCTTTCGGCAACCTGGGTCGTAATGCGATTTTTGGCCCGAAATATTGGGATTTGGACTTCGCTCTGGAAAAGAACACGCCCATCAGCGAGCGGGTGCACTTACAGCTTCGGGCAGAGTTGTTTAACATTTTCAATCACCCGAATTTCGCCTTGCCGAACTTCTTCGTCAACCCGGTATTTAATTCGGATGGTTCCGTGAACACCGGTGTGTCGCCGAATCAAGGCTTGATCACGCAGACACCGGACCAGGCGCAAACCAATCCCGGGCTCGGCGGAGGCGGTCCAAGGGTGATTCAGTTGGCGGCGAAGATTATTTTCTAGAATCTGTGGCGCGGGCGCTCCCGCTCGCGAAACTGTGATTCGCCGATGGAAGACGGGCGCTCTCGCCCGTCGCTAATGAGAATCGCGCGCATCAAGTGTCGAATTCGCCACAACCACCGACTGGTGCGCCACCTGCTGCAACTGCTCGCCATGCAGCAGGTCCCGCACTGCAATGTTGACCACCGCCTGCGCGAATATTTCCGGTTGCCAATTCCTAAGGTGAACTTCCACGCGGGCTCCGTCGCGCACAAATTCGTCATGTTTCGCGCCCAGAACCAGGCGGAAAGTGGGGTGCAGATCAGGCGGCTTGTCGGGACGAATGGTGCGCGCCAGCAACTGGCAGGCGGAACTGTAAATGCGGTTCGCTTCCGCGGGCGACCATTGTTTATTCTTCGGGTTGGAGACCTCGAACGGCAGCGTCGCGGTCTGCGTCTGCGCCGTCGCGATGACGCCGCTCGCAATCAGGATGAGGCAGAGGAATAGTGCGAAACGTCGCGGCTGGAGATAGTGTGATTTATTGTCGCTTTCCACGGCGGCTCCGGGCTTAAAACTGATCCTGCGCCGTGGTTCTCATCGAGACAAGATGTCTTAGGTAACGGGTCGGGTTTGCAATATAGGGACGGCAGTCCAGTAAAGCGCGGCTGAGGCTGATAGCGTTTCCATCAGCCCGGAAGATTCAGGCGCTGGCTAGGTCCTTCGCGATCCCGGGCAGAACGGCTCGCAGCAACGCCACAAAATCGCCTTGCACGCGCCGCCCGGTCTCCAACACTTCTTCGTGATTCAGCGGCTTATCGAGAATCCCCGCCGCCATATTGGTCACGCAGGAAATGGCCAGGACTTTGATCCCCATGTGGCGCGCCGCAATCACTTCAGGGATGGTCGACATGCCCACCAGGTCGGCGCCAATCGTGCGCAGGTAGCGAATCTCCGCCGGAGTTTCGTAGCTTGGCCCAAGCAGACCCGCGTACACGCCTTCATGCACCGTCTTCCCAAGTTTCCGCGCCGCTTGCACCGCCATCTCCCGGTACGGCTTCCAGTACGCCTGTGTCATGTCCGGAAATCGCGGCCCGAAACGCTCGTCGTTCGCCCCGACCAGCGGATTGTGACCCTGCAAATTGATGTGATCGGTGATGACCACGAGCGCGCCTTGCTTGTATTTCGTATTGATCCCGCCCGCCGCATTGGTGATAATCAGCGCGCGTATTCCCATCCTCGCCAACACGCGCGTAGGGAACGCGACTTCCTGCGCGGAATATCCCTCATAAAGATGCACTCGCCCCTGCATGACGGCGACGGGAACGTTGCTTGCCTTGCCCATGACCATCTGACCAGCGTGTCCAATTGCGGTCGAACGCGGGAAAGAAGGAATCTGAGAATAGGGGACGCGTGTGGCTTCGGTGATTTCCTCGGCGAATGCGCCAAGGCCGGAGCCAAGCACGAGGCCGATCTTCGGGCACAGTTGCGTCTGGGACAGCAGAAACGCTGCGGCAGATTCGGCAAGCGTGAAGGTGTCAGTCATTTAGCACTTGGCAGTTAGCATTTGGCCATTCCCGAGCCTGGGAACTTTGCAACGTTGTCATGGCTAAATGCCAAGTGCTAATTGCTAAGTGCTGCGTCAGTATTTTTTCTCAAACGCTGCGAACTCCTCCTCCAGCTTCCACTCGATCCTGGCACGCTCGCTCGATCCCAGAAATTTATCGCAGACCGAGGAAGCCTTGCCTCCCGCGCACGCGCTCACCATGTGGAAACTCTTGGTATCGCCCCACAAACTCGTCCCTGGCAAAAAGCTATGCTCAATCGAAACTCGCGCCATGCGCTTCAGGTCTTTGTAGGTGATGAAGTCGTAGCTCGCGATGGCGCGAAAATACTCGTGCGTGAGGTCGGAACGGCTCACGCCCTCGTCGTCAGTTGCAAGCGCCACCGGCACGCCGTACTTCATATACATCGGGAGAGGATGGAAATCGCCGGCGATGCCCAGAATCGTGTCGTTTGAGGTCAGACAGATTTCTACCAGCACATTGTGGTCCGCCATTTCCTGCAGCAGGCCCAGGGGATCGTGTTCGTTCATCACATCAACGCCGTGGCCGATGCGCTCGGCATGGCCGCGCTCTACTGAATCGCGAATGTGGAAAGTCACGCCTTCGGGCGGCACCAGGCCGAACGCCAATTCGCCCGCGTGGAGGCTGATGTGCACCCGGGGATAAATTTCGTGCAGATAGTTAAGCATCTTCATGTGCAGCGAGAAATCGCGCATGGGAACGTACCAGTCTTCCGGCATGACCAGATTCAGGCCGACAAAACGCGGATCCGACGAGGCCAGCTCGAATCCCAGCAGAATTTGCGCGAAGACCTGCTCGGGAGCCAGCCCGCGCAAGACCTGGTAAAGATAACGTACCGTTACATCGCAACCCGCGCTCGCTTCCGGCGTGCCGCACTTGAGCTGGGAGCGCATCTTGCCCTCATCTGCTTCGAGTTTCTTGCTGGTGGCCGCGGCAACATCTTTCAGACCACCCGCCAGCAGTTTGTCGCGCAGCTCGGGCAAGTGATCGTTCCAACCAGTTTTGGCGCCAAGTTGTGCGGCTTGCCCTCCATCAGGGGTGTGCATGAGTTCGACCAACTGCAGATGGTCTTCGGCCGCGTGCTTGGCGGCTTCAGCGATTTCATCGCCGGCGTGATTGTAGGAAGCCAGCGAGAACTTATCGAATGTCGCGAAGAAATGGTCGTGGCCGGATTCCTCACCCAGGTTCCAGTTACGCATCGACCAGGCGTCGATCATCGAGTTGTAGAGCACGTGATCGCCGTAAGCGCAGCGGACGGCGGGCTTGCTGGTGAAGCGGTCGCAGGAGGCGTCGCATGGCGGCGCGATTAACATCGACGTGGTACGGTCTACGCAGAGATTGTCTTCGGCGGCAAAATCGATCCAGCTCTCAGCGTAAATGCTGCCGCTCAAATGATTGTGCAGGTCGCCGCCCTTGGGCATCTCACGCAGGAACGCCAGCAACAAAGACGGTTGATGACGGGCCTCTTCCATGTACCGAGCCGTGCGTTCTTCCGCGGTCGGACGGGCAGCTTGTCCTGCTACGATCACGGCACACCAGAAAGGAATCGAGATGAATGCGAGAAGACGACCGGCTCGTCTCACGGATGCCTCCTTTTGTCCGGAAGCGGCATTGTACCGTGAGCGCCAGGTAAGACCGTAAGACATTGAGAAGCCTTGCGCCGCACGGTTTCTCATAAGATTTTCACAAGGGAACAGCGCGTGTGATCACGCGGTTCGATCGGCAATTTCCAGAGTCGCGCAGCCAGACGCCGGTCGGCAAACTCCTGCGTCTTTTTCATTTGCACAATTTTTGCTGCACCTGCCTGTGAACGGCGTGCACTTGCTTGAATCACAAGCAGATGCAACTGCGGCATTTTCATTGACTCCGACGAAGAAAGGAGTAAAAAGGTAATCGTTCTTTGACAGCTTCTGAAGTTTTCCCGGTTGGTGCGGCGTCCGGGGCCCGAGCCAAGTCACCCTCTACATCGCAAGATGACTGAGGGAGGGCTAGCAAGGGTCTATAGCAAAGAGCTGGTCGAGGCGAACAAGAAGATATGTCAAAGGCAGGATAGAGTCCCGAGGCGTTGGGGTGGTTTATCCGGTTGGCGGTGAGCCCGGAACCCAAGCACAGATCGCGCATCGCAACCCGCAAGGAAGCGATGAGAGCAGGTCGGCGAGGGTCTAAAGCGAGCTACTGGCTGAGACGAATGATCCCAACACCACCTCGGGACTCTTATTGTTTGGGTGACTGGTGGTTAGTGGCCCGCGGGATGGCGGTCGATCATGTCTTCTCCCCCATCATACGGACCGCCGAACCAGCACTGACCACTGGCTCACTTCCCTACGGTCCCTGCTGCACTTGGAGCTTCTCTTTCGGCGCCAGCCGGGCGCGATAGACTGAGTTCGTCGCCTCTACCTCCGCAACCGCATCCACATTGAGTTCGTACGTCCCGTTCGGCAAGTTGTCGCCAAAGGGAATCTCTACTCCTGTAGTATTTTTCTTCATTGAAAAGTGCTGATAGCCGATCGCAGTGGCTCGCCCGGTTTCATTCACCGCGAGCACAATCACGGTTAGGTCGAAATCGTGGTCCGTCTGATTGGAGGCCACAATCGAGCCCTCGACCCTCTGACCATTTACCTTGGGATAGCGTCCCCACTCTGCCAGCAGCGGCGCCACTACCAGCAATGAGAGTTGCTGACGCTTCTCGTAGGCCGGCTTGCCGCTGTCGCTCACGGTCACGGTAAAGTGGAACTCGCCGGCTTCTGCGGGAGTTCCGGTCAGTGTGCCGTCAGGATGGAGCGCAGTGCCCGCAGGAAGCGAGCCCTCAGTGAGTTCCCATTTCAACGGAGTGATTCCGCCTTGTGCTTCGAGCCGAGTCTCGTAAACCTGCCTCAAATAGGCTCGGGGAAGGCTGGTAGTGCGAATCTGCAGTGGTTGGCCTGTGGCCGCGGCCTGTTGGGCATGACCCAGCGCAGAAAGCGCCAAGATCACCGCAAGCAGTCGCCAGGCACGCCGGATGAATTTCTTGGCAGACGGAAAGTGCATACCTCATAGATGCACCTCCCCTGGATTTGGGACTTTTCTTGCTCCGGGCCTTGTTCCCCAATTAAAGATGGCATTGCGTCGGCTGAACGAACGCATCATCGTGCCCTAAACACCGCCATCTGCCGGTAACCGCCCGCCACTCGCCGAAAATCCAGAGACAGCCAGGGGAAGCGCCGCTAGTCTTGCCTCAGACAGCAAAAGTCCGAGCAAGGAGACGGCCCATGGCAAACGGAAAACAGCCCGATCGTTGGCAATCCTCACTGCTGGCCTCCGCGATGGCGGTGGCGGGCAGCCTGTTCTTATTTGATAAACTTGGCTCCCTGATGCGCACGGGTCTGTTCTCATTCAACACGGTTCTGCACGCCTCACCCATTTTCCTGGCTGTCTTGGGACTCAGCCTGTGGCTGGCGCAACCGAACACAAGTGCGACCGCTCCCGCCAACCGGCATTCCAAAGAAGGCCGCCATGAGTGACGCCAAGGATAGAGGCATTAATCCGGCAGTCTTGAACGGCGGCGTGCTCATTCTGGCCGGAGTGCTTTTGCTACTCGACCAGATGAACCTCATCGTCTTCGATTTCTGGGCGATGGTATTGATCCTCGGCGGCCTCATCAAGATCATTCAGTCCTGCGATACCAGCGGCCGCCTGTGGGGCGGCTTGTTGATCGGTGCAGGCGTGGGCATAGAACTAGACGCGCTGGGCAAATTGCACGTGCATTTCGAGCGGACCTGGCCGGTATTTGTGATCGCCGCCGGCCTGATCCTGATCTGGAGGGCATACCAGCAGCCGTCTGACAGCGGCGGCATTCTCTCGCCGCACCTTAATGTGTTCGCCATTCTGGGTGGTGGAGAATACCGCATTCGCGCCAAGAACTTCCGCGGCGGCGATCTGGTGGCTTTCATGGGTGGGTTTGATGTGGACCTGCGGGACGCAGACATCGAAGGCACTGAAGCTACAATCAACGTCAACGCTCTCATGGGAGGCGGCGTGATCCGGGTTCCGGAAACCTGGGCGGTCTCCATGCGCGTCGCGGCCTTCATGGGAGGACACAGTCTCAAGGCCCGCGAAGGCGCGCAAGTCCAAAAAACCCTGATTGTGAAAGGCATCGCAATCATGGGCGGCATTGAAGTCAGGAACTGAGACCCGACAATGCATCCTCTATTCACCCGGCCTCGTCAACTAGGTCTCTACCTGCTGGCCTGGGTGCCGCTGGCGGGAATCCTGGTGTACCTGCTTACCGGCGGCGGTGGGCTGAGCCTGGGCGAGGCCACGGCTATCACCGTTCCGCTTTGCCTGGTGTATGCGTTCGTCTGTCTCGCCGCCTGGTATCCGTGCCGGGCGACGCCGCTGGAAAAATCTGGCTTCCTGAAGTTGCTGCTGACTCATCTGACGGCCGGCGCTGTGCTGGGAACGTACTGGACCTACCAGGCGAAAGAAATTGCGATCGGTTTGGCGCACTTTTGGCCGCGTTTCGCGGGACTGGATCAGCGCCTGGCGAAGCACTCTGCCCTGCTTTGGATAACCGGAGTCCTGCTCTATGTGATGTCGGTAACATTTCATTACGTGCTGCTGGCCGAGCAGGCTTCGCGTGAAGCCCAGGCGCGCGCGCTCGAAGCCCGCGTTCTGGCTCGTGATGCGGAGTTGAAGGCCTTGCGGGCGCAGGTGAATCCACATTTCCTCTTCAATTGCCTGCACTCCATCAGCGCACTGACCAGTTCCGACGCGACCCGGGCACGCGAAATGTGCATCCTGCTGGCTGATTTTCTGCGGACTACGTTGCGGCTGGGCGGCAAGGAGATCGTCACTTTGGATGAAGAACTAGCTCTGGTCCGCGGATATCTTGCCATCGAGAAAGTACGCTTTGGAGCGCGGGTGCAAATGCAAGAAGATGTGGCGAAAGAAACCATGGGCCTGCTGCTTCCTCCGTTGTTGTTGCAGCCTTTGGTGGAGAACGCCATCCGGCACGGGATTGCCAACTTGCCCGAAGGCGGAGTCATTCGCCTGAGCGCACAGCGCAACGATGACGCCGTGGCCATCCAGGTGGAAAACAGTTTCGATCCAGATTCCCCGTCTTCACTGAAAACGGGATTGGGTCTGGAGAATATTCGCCAGCGCTTGAATGCCCGCTATGGCAGCGGCGCCAGCATCTCGGTCCGCACTGACGGCAATTGCTTTCTAGTTAACCTGCGCCTGCCGGCGCAAGCCAACGGAGTTCCCGCATGAGCGGCAACGAAAAGAAAATTCGCGCCGTGATCGTCGACGACGAAGAGCTTGCCCGTCAGATGCTGCGGGAGTTCCTGGCCGGTCATTCCGAGATCGAAGTCGTCGCCGAGTGCGCCAATGGCTTCGAGGCAGTGAAGGCGGTGACCGATTTGAAGCCAGACCTGATGTTCCTCGATATTCAAATGCCCAAGCTCGACGGATTCGAAGTGCTGGAGTTGATCGGCACCGACCGGGCGATTGTGTTCGTCACTGCCTACGATGAGTACGCTCTTCGCGCCTTCGACATCCACGCGGTGGATTATTTGTTGAAGCCGTTCAACGCAGAGCGCTTCGAAACTGCGCTCGAGCGAGTGCGTCAGCGGCTGGGAGGAAAACTGCCTTCTCCGACTGAGCTTTCCTCCAGCGCCCGGCCACCGGCGCAATTTCTGGAACGGATTGTGGTGCGGGATGGAACCCGTGTGAGCATTATCCCGGTCGCCAAACTCGACTACGCCGAGGCGCAGGACGATTACGTCGCTTTGAGCAGCGAAGGGAAGAAACATCTCAAGCAGCAGACGATTTCCAGCCTGGAAACCGCTCTCGATCCCGCGCGCTTTCTTCGCATCCACCGCTCCTACATTGTGAATCTGGAAAAGATCACCAAGATTGAGCCTTACAACAAGGACAATCACGTGGTGGTTCTGACCAACGGAACGCAGCTTCCGGTCAGCCGCAGCGGCTACGCGCGGCTGCGGGACGTCCTGGACCAGAAAACGCAGTCCGGCCTGGATTGAAGACAGCACGCAAAGTTGCGCACGCCCACGTCCCTACCTGGACATGGTTTCAGGGAAATGAAAGATGACGCGCATCGGCTGCGCCTCTCCGCCAGAGACTGCCTTCACCACCAGCAAGCGGCCGTCCGGGGCGAAATCCACGGGCTGGATTCCTTCGAGGGTGGTGACCATCTCCGTCTTACCCAGTTCCATGGTGTCAGGGCTGCGGATTTCTGCAGCGAGCAACTTGTCGCCGTTGGCGAAGTAGAGGCGCTTGCCGTCGCGGCCCCAGCTATGCCAATACGCGCCGTCGCTCGAGATCTGCCATTTGGAGTGCGCGCCGGGGAAGTCGGTTACGTAGAGCTCCACTCGTCCCGATTCGTTGGAAAAGTAAGCCATCCACTTGCCGTTGGGGGAAACCTCGCCGCCATATTCGTTGTAGGGCTGGGTGAGGAGGGGGATCGGCTTGCTGGCATCGGCTGGCTGAGCGTAGATGTCGAGCTGATTCTTGGGATCCTGATTCTCGATCAGAAGGTATTTCGCATCCGGCGTCCAGGAGGAAATGTAGGAAGACTCGCCGACCGGCGTCAGGACTTGTTCCATACCGGTGACCAACGACTTGATCTTCAGCAGGCCGGTCGCTCCTGTGGTTGCAGAGACAGCGATCCTGGCCCCGTCCTGGGAGAAAGCGGCCGAGAGCAGTCCCGGGACATTGAAAGTCTGCCGCGCCAGGGTATTGCGTTCGACGTCCATTACCCAGAGGTCACTGTTTGCATTGCCGGGTTCGGTCTTGACGAAAGCGATTCTCCGGGCATCTGCGGAAATCTGGGCGACTCGCGTGGCGCCGGGGACTATGCCTGTGATGGCATCGCCAAATTCTTCCAATTCTCTTCCCGGCAGCTTCATCCATGCGAAGCGGGATTGCGTCGATTGCGCAACCCGGTAAACCAGCGTTCCGGTTGGCGAAATGGAGAAGTTGCCCAGGTCCTTGGGCCGCCAGTAATCCACGTTCTCACTCACCGGTACCGGATTGCCGCTCACCGCCATTGAACCGGGATCGAAGCGTTGCGCCACCAGATTGCCATCCCGCATATAAAGCAAGAAGCCTTGTGCATAGGCGGCATTGGACGCTCTTTCGACCACCAGCCTGGGCTCGCCACCGTCCACCGACTCAGCATAAAGATCGCCGATGGCGCCCGCGACCTTGCGGTTGAGAAAAAGGAAGTGCTTGCCGTCGGGAAGGAACATAGGGTTGCGATGGGTGAAACCCTTTCCACCCAATTTTGTGATCTGCACGGGCGTGCCGCCGGCTTCGGCCACCTTGTAGAGAGGCTCTTCGATGTTAGGAGTGAAAACGATAACGCCCGCCTGGCTCCAGGTGCCGCCGCGGCCGTCGCCCGCATCGCAGATGATCTGCACGGGTCCGCCGGCAGCCGGCACGGTGCGCAGCTTGCCTTTGGAAAAGAAGCCGATCATGCGGTTGTCCGGCGACCAGAAGGGATAAATCGCGCCTTGCGTGCCCGCGAGCTGCACGGCCTTTCCAGTTTCCAGGTCGCGGATCCAGAGACCTTGCTCATCGGTCGGGAATGCCAGCTTGCCGCCGTCGGGAGAAATAGCTGCATACCTGCCCGCGCCGAGACCCATGTCCGTGCCCGGAGGCAGATCGATCTCCACGCGAACCGGGCGGCGTTCCTCGGCAAGGCGGCGCGAGTAGAAAAGAACCGCGAACACAGCGGCAAGAGCGAAGGCCCAGCCCACGACTGCGAGAACGGCGACTATGCGTTTGCGCTCGCGGCGAACGGTAGCGACCGCCGCTGGCACTCCCGCCTTGCTGCCCATCTCCGAAATCGCTTCCAGTTGCAGCTTCAAATCGTGCGCCGATTGCCACCGCTGATCAGGGTCCTTGGCCAGGCAGGTGCGAATCAGCTTGTCGAGCGCCGGCGGGGCCATAGGCTGAGTTGTACTGATCGGCTCCGGCTCCTTCTCAAGAATCGCGGCGAGCACGCCGACTTGCGACTTGCCTTCGAAGGCGCGCCGGCCGGTCATCATTTCGTAGAGCACGCAACCGAAGCTGAAGATGTCGGAGCGTGCATCCGCCTCAGCACCCTGCAGCGCCTCCGGCGCCATGTACTGGAACGTGCCGACGATCGATCCCTTCTGGGTGAGCGGCGTGGTCGGCGAAGTCAGCGAAGCCATGTTCATGGTTGGCGTGGACGGAGTGAACGATCCTCCCACACTCGATGTCAAGGCTCCTGGCGCAGTCCGTCCTTTGGCCAAGCCAAAGTCCATCAGCTTGGCCCCCGACTTGGTGAGCATGATGTTGCCCGGCTTCAGATCGCGATGAATGATGCCATTGCGATGGGCCTTGTCGAGGGCATCCGCGACTTCCACTGCGATGTTAAGCACCTGGTCCAGAGGCAGCGGCCCTTTCAGCAACCGGGCAGATAGCGTCTCACCCTCGAGGTACTCCATGACCAGGAAATCGATCCCGTCCTGGTGACCGACGTCGAAGAGGGTACAAATGTGCGCGTGCTGCAACGATGAGATGGCGCGGGATTCGCGCTCGAAACGGGCTTTCAGATCAGAGTCCGACTGAAATTGCTTGGGCAGGACCTTGATAGCGACAGAACGGTCAAGACGCGTATCACGCGCGCGATAGACTTCACCCATGCCGCCCGCGCCCAGTTGTTCCTGGACTTCATACGGCCCGAGTTTGGTACCGGAAGTTAGCAGAAGATCACTCGCGGCGCCCGGGATTTTCTCTCTCTACTCACGCCGTGGAATTATACCTGTCCCGCTGAAAAAACCTCAGTAGTGATTGTCATCCCGAGAGCCTGCGCTTTGCTTCGCGGGCCGAAGGATCTCAGTCTCTCCATCTCCATGGGGACATGCTCCCTTAGCACGCTCATAAACTACCTCACCTTCCTCACCGCCTGTCCTGCGGGCAACGCGTCGCGCAACTCGCGAATGGTTCGCTTAAACACAGGATGCCGCACGTCGGGCGCGATCTCAGCCAGCGGTTCCAGCACGAAACGGCGCTCGTGCATGGCGGGATGCGGAATCGTCAAGCCTTTCGTCTCGACGATCGAGTTGCCAAACAGAACGATATCGATGTCAATGCTGCGCGGTCCTTTTTTCTGTCCGCGCACGCGCCGCCTGCCCATCTGCTGTTCTATGTCAAGAATGCCAGCGAGCAGTTGCTTCGGCATTTTCTCCGTGTCTAGCTTGACGGCGCAATTCAGAAACCACGGCTGGGCGGTGAATCCAACCGGCTCGGTCTCATAAAAAGATGAGACCGCGACCACTTCGCCTAAAGCTCGCAGGCCGGCGACGGCGGAGTTCAGGTTCGCCGCGCGATCGCCGACGTTCGACCCCAGCGAGAGATAGACGATTTTGTGCATTGAGATCCAGTTTCTAGTTTCCAGTTTCAGGTTTCCAGAGAAATCGGCTTGCTCGGGCTAACAATAAACTGGACCGCCGGGTATCCAGCTTGAGACTTGCAGCCACTATTCGAGGTCGCGGATGCTGAAAGCTCATGCTTTCTATCAATGTCAAGATTGACCGTACTCAGCGGCTATTGCGAATGCTGGAGGAAGATGCGCCGCTGCTTGCGGCGCGGGTTGCCGAACTGACCCCGGAACGTCAGCAGTCCACCAAAGAATACGCCGCCCGGCTCACCGCGCACGCCCGAGCCGAACTCGAGAGGTTGATTCAGGAAACTTCGTTCTGGGATTCCAACGATCCCACGCCGCAAGCCGCCGACTAACAATCCAGGTCTCCCTGTGTTACGCAGTGTGGTGAACCATTTGCTACAGGGTACACAGAGGAACACGGGAAAATCTCGCCGCTGTGCGTCGGATCAGCAAGAGAAAACTACGCCAACTGTCCCACGGCGATGCGAGTGTCCTCAGAGAATGGACTGACCTGGTCATCTTCCACCGTGGTCTCTTCCCAAAGCGTCCGGTCACGCAGCAGGCGCGAAACCAGCGCGGTGTGCATGGCGTGCCCGGCGCGATCGGCCACCACATTGCCGAGGATCTGCTTTCCCAGCAACGCCAGGTCGCCGATCAGGTCCAGCACTTTGTGGCGCACAAACTCATCCGCGAAGCGCAGCGGCGGATTCTCCACTCCTTCCCGGGTCAGCACGATGCAGTTCTGCCGGGAAGCCCCGCGGATCAGGCCCATATTGCGCATGACCTGTTCGTCTTCGCGGGAGCCGAAAGTGCGGGCTGGAGCAATCTCGCGCAGGTAATTACCATTCTGCAATTCCAGCCGAAAAGTCTCCCGGCCGATCAGAGCGTGAGGGAAATTGATCGTGTAGGAAACAGAGTAGGTATCCGCCGGATACACCGCGATAAACTTGTCGCCCTCCCGCAGCTCCAACTCGCGCCGAATGCGCAGATAGGTTCGCGGACGGCGCTGCTTGCGAATCCCGGCCTGGTGAATCAGTTCCACAAAAGGAAGTGCGCTGCCGTCTAAGATAGGCAGCTCCAGGTTGTCCAGCTCAACGATGACGTTATCAATGCCGGTGCCAATCAGGGCGGAGAGCAGGTGCTCGGTGGTAGAAATGAGCACGCCCTTCTTCATCACGCTGGTGGCATAACTGACGCGCGCCACGTTGCGGCCCGTAGCTTCGACTTCAAAGCCATCGAGATCAACGCGGCGAAAGACGATGCCACTTCCTGCTGCGGCCGGCAAGAGCCGCAAATGGACAGGAGCGCCGCTGTGCAAACCGACGCCCGCACATTCCACAGCCCCACGAATTGTCTGCTCGTGTTTCAGTTCAGTTCCAGTATCTGGGTTTGTATGAATAGATTACAGGCTGGCGCTAAAGTTTGTCTGTGGTAATTTAGCCACACTGGCGTGGGAATTTGGTCGAAAGGTCCGCTAACCATAAAGCTCGCAGGCACTTCGACCACTAGCGCCGGTTTACTTGCGGGGAGCGCCTTTGTTGGGATCGTAGGTGATGGAGGCATTAAACAAGGAATCGCTAATGCCGGTGTTGTAGCTCACCGAATTCAGAAAACGCTGGCTGGCCATGTCGCCATTGTAAAAGCGGGTCACACTGAATGGCGTCATGATCCCCTGCACCGGCCGGTAGTTGTCGTAAACCTCGTCTTCGATGTTGCGCTGCTTGTCGGTAGGATCGCGCCAAGAGTAGGTCTTCTTCACCGGCAGGTGCGTGTTCGAGTCGAAATAAAGGGTCACACCCTGATCGTGCGTGTTCAGGATGCTGACCTGCTGCGCGTCCTTTTGCGCGGCCACGGTCGCGCCTTCATAAAACAGCGCGATACCCGGTTCATGAATCCATTTGCGCAGAACCCAATCGAGCGAAAACTGGCGGCGGCGAATGTAGTCGGCCACCGACTTGGGATCGTCGGCGCGCGTGCCTTTGTAAGTGATCTCGAAACCCTCGTCGCCGCGATAGATGTAGATGACATCACGCTTCTTGGTCAGCTCCACCCGGTCGCGGTCGGGATACTTGTAGAATCGCCAGAAAACCACGCCCACGCCTTCCGCCTGTCCGAGATGAAACCCGTAGGTGCGGCCCTGCTGGGTGATGTCTTCAATGTTCAGATAGGCATTGCCGCCCAGCGCGTCAATTGCCTGATCGATCAGCGCGCGGGCTTTCTGCGCGTTTGCCTGATCAACCGAAACCGCTGGTGAAGATGCGGGCGGCGCGGCGGGATTCGCCTGCCCGAAGGCAAGCGCGGCGAAGAGTAACAGAAGGGCAGGGTGTTTCATTTTTCTATGATCCAACACGCCACTCCATCAATTGTAGCTCGGTTGGATACTTTCACCCCACCAGCACGGCTCCCCCATTCACGTTGAAGATCTCGCCGGTGATGAAGCCGGCGTGCGGCGTGCACAAGAACAAAATCGGCGCAGCAATCTCCTCCGGCTTTGCCACTCGCCCGATGGGAATCGTGGCCAGGACTTTGTCGCGTCCCTGAGCATCGCTTAGCGTCGGTGTAGACATATCGGTTTCCACCCAGCCCGGCGCGACACAATTCACGTAAATCCCGTCGGGGGCAAGCTCGGTGGAAAGGCCCTTCACCATGCTGATGAGCGCGCCCTTGCTGGCGGCGTAATCGCAGTGGAAGGCTTCGCCACGCTGTCCGGCGGTGGAACTCACCAGCACGATGTGTCCTGCCGCGCCGCCTGATTTGCCCTGCTTCTTCATCTGCGCAACCGAATGCTTGATCAGGGCGAAGACGGCGTCGAGATTGATGGAAAGCGTGCACCGCCATTGCGCTTCAGACATCTGGTCAACCGGCACATCTTCGGAGGGCCAGACCCCGTGGTTGGCGACCAGAATGTCAAGACGGCCAAACCGCTTGACCGTGGCGGCGACCAGTTCTCCTGCGGTCTCAGTACCGGAGAGATTGCAGGCCTGCGCGGCGCACCGACCGTTCCCCAGTTCTTTGACTAGTTGGTCAGCGCGATCCTGTGATTTTTCGTAATTGAACATCACTTGCGCGCCGGCGGCGACGAACATTCGCACCGTAGCTGCGCCGATCCCGCGAGAACCGCCGGTGACGAGAGCGACTTTGTGGTTGAGCGAAAGAGAGATGGACACGGGAACAGTTTCTAGTTTCTCGATTGGAGTTGCAAGTGGCTTTGCGCTCTTGGGGTGGCGGGCTAAATAAGGAAGCGAGCCGAACGTGCGTTATTGTGTCGCCAGGAGCGCGACACATCGCGCGGCTCACCCAGATTCCTTCGACTTCGCTCAGGACAGGCTCTTCGTGTGCAAAGGACGCTCACTCAGGATGACAACAATTTTTCAGCTCAGGCTTGACGGCGTGCGCTCGCTCTTCAACTCGCGGGCGAGGATGCGAACCAGCATGCCGTCGTAGCGTAGACCGCTGAGTCTTTCCAGTTCCGCGAGGGCTTGCTCGCTGGTCTTGGCGCGGGCGAACGAGCGCTCCGTGGTCATGTTGACGTAGGCATCGGCAACCGCCACAATCCGCGCCCACAGCGGGATCTGTTCGCCACGCAGCCCGTGAGGATAGCCGTTGCCATCAACGTTTTCGTGGTGATGCTCGACCGCCCGTTGCAGGGCAGCGCTGTCGGGAATCGAGGCGACAATCTCCGCTCCTACGTGGGCGTGCAGTTTGACCAGATAGAATTCATCGTCGGTGAGCGGGCCGGGCTTGTTGAGAATGCGTTCGGGAACGAAGACCTTGCCCACATCGTGCACCCGCGCGGCGTAAGCGAGGTCGTCAGTATCTTCCGGCGACAGGCCCAGGGCACGTGCCATCAACTCACAGTAACGCGACACCATTTCCCCGTGGCCTGCGCCGTGGAGCTCGCGCAATTCCGCGGCCCGGGTCAGCGCTTCGACGGAATCGCGCAGCACCTGAATGTTGTATCCTTCTTCTCCAGCTTCGGTAGTGCCGAGCTTTTTCAGGCTGGTGAGAAGTTCTTCGAGATGTTCCGGACCGGTGTGCTCGCGTTGCAGGAAGCCTTCGATAAAAGATGAGATGTGCTGCCGCTGCACGGCGCCGGTTTCGTCCATGCCAAATTCGTCGGCAGTAGAAACCCGGTCGCCGCCGGCGTGCTTGGAAACATACATCCCCGAATCGGCCACGCGAATAATGTCCTCGACAGACACGCCGTGCACCGGGAAGCTAGCAACGCCGAAGCTGCCGGTAATGTGGTGCTCCTGCAGCATGGGATCGGTCGACAGCCATTGGCGCAAACGCTCGGCCAGACTCTCAGCCTGGTCGACACCGGTTTCGGGCATCAGAATAATGAATTCGTCACCGCCGTACCGGGCAACCACGTTCGATTGACGGCATTTCTGCTCAAGCAGCCTGCCAACCCGCGCCAGAACCAGATCGCCTTCCAGATGGCCCAGACTGTCGTTCACTTCCTTGAACTTGTCGAGATCCATCAGGACCACCGAGAAAGGCCGACCGGAGCGCGAAGCGCGTTTCCACTCGGAAGTGAGCGCCTCGAAGAAGAAGCGGCGGGTCTTGATGCCGGTCAGACCATCAGTAATGGATTGTTGCTGGAGCCGCTGGAACACGAAGGAGTTGTGCAGCGCTGTGGCCAGCAGGTCGGCCAGCGTGTTCATGATGAGGACATCATCAGGGGAAAACGCATCTTCTTCGCGGCTCTCGACGTTGAGCACCCCGAGCAGAGTTTCACCATAGGCGATGGGCATGCACAAGACCGCTTTTGCCTCGGGAAGAATTCCCTGCAGGGCGTCGCCGCCGGTGGTTTGCACCAGCGCGCTCTCGCCGGTGCGTGCGACCCGGCCGAGAATTCCCGCTCCGAGCGGAATCCGCCTGCCCAGGGCATGGGCGGTGGTGCCGGCCTCGGCTTTGATCTCGACGTCCTTGCGCACGTAATCGAAAATTCCGATGCCGATGTGGTCGAAGCGGAAATTCTTCTGGATGTGGGCCACGATCTCCAGCAGCATCTGCTCCGCGTCCTGGCTGGAGATGGCGGTCTTGGAAATGCTGTTCAGGAACGCCAGTTGGTGCGAGCGGCGTTGTTCTTCGGCAAACAGGCGGGCGTTTTCCACCGCGACTGATACTTGTCCGGCGGCAGTTTCCATGACTTCGAGATCGCGTTCCTCAAAGATGTGCTCGCGAGTCAGGCTCATGGCAGCCATGACCCCGGCGGGTTTGCCGCCAAGCAGAATGGGAGCTGCGCAGAAGCATTTCGCACGCTGCGGAGGAATATACGTGACGCCCAGGCGCTCCCGCGCCTTCTCCAGATCTGAACGGATGAGCAGCGGCTGCCCGGTACGCAAGACGTACTCGGTCAAGCCGTTGTCGAGTTTGCGGGAATTCTTGGGAAGAACTTGGCCTCCCTCGACGCGGAACTCGAAGTGGATCTCATCGCCCTCCTGGAAGGCGACGTAGAAATTGCCGGTGTAGAAGATCTGCCCTAGTTCTTTGTGGACGGTGCGCAGGATTTCATCCTGATCAAGACGCGAGCTGACGGCCTGGCCGATCTGGGTGAGAAGTTCGTATTCCTTGGTGCGGCGCTGGGCGTCGTGCATTACCACGTAATTTTCCAGCGTCAGGCCGATCTGCAAGGCCAGTCCAATCAACAGGCGCAGATTGGAAGAGCCGAACATGCGTCGCGCCGCGTGGGGAAAGAAAATCACGCCAAAATGGTGTTCGCGGGTCTGCAGGCTGACGGCGGTCACGTTGCGAATGTTTTCCTGCTTCATGACCTCGCGAAACTGCTCAAACCGCGCGCCCGGAAACGCCGGCAGCGGCTCCAGGGTTTCTGCCACGTTATGAAAACTGACAAAGCCTTCGCGCCGGTAAGCCAATTCAGAGATGTATTCACCGGCGCCGGTTTTTTCCATCTTGCTGATCAGTTCCGGCGAGAACCCGCGTTGCACCGAGGGCAGAATGGCGCGCCAACGCTCGGAAATGTAGATCACGGCCCGCCCGGTGGGCAGGGGTGCAACCAGGCGATCCAAAATGCTCTGCAGGCTGGGCACCAGGTCCTCGGCGGAGAGCAGGCGCATCGGGTCCACACCCAGGGTGGAAAAGGCAAGAGCGTTTTCCTGCACCGCGTTGCGCTCCTGCTCAAACAGCACCATGACCATGGCGACGCCCAGCAGCATCTGCGGAATCGGTCCGAGGAAGTGACCGGCGGTGCCGAACACGGCGACAAACGGGTTTCCGAGTTCTCCGTAAACCATCAGCACGGCCCACAGCGCCAGCGAAATCGCCAGCAGAGTAAAAGCCAGCGAGTTCTTGCGGTGCGCGTGCCGGTAAAAATAAAAGGAACAGTAGAGGAGCACGCACCCCATCCCCACTTCGAGCGGCAAACGGGTAGGAGCGGTTGCGGCATGGGCTGCCGCGGCTGCGGTCTGAAACTGCAGGTTCCACACCGCCAGAACTATTCCGCCGAGCCCGATGGCAATGTCGTACCAGTGAATACGGAACTTTTCCCGCATCAGGCGGGTAGAGACGAAGATGCACAGCGTCATCGCTACCAGCAACAGAGATCCAATGAAGGCGATCAGCAGCGAGGGCTGGATCATCGATTCCCAGGCATCCAGGCCGAAATGCAGGGTGTAAAAGCCCCAGGCGAGTTGCCACGCGCGAAAGTATTGCTGCCGGCTCTGCTCGTACAGATAAGTAAAGAGCAGGAACAGCAGCAGGGCGACCACCACGGGGATGATGACCGGGCTCAATGCCACACTATTCATGACGCGGGGAACAGCTCTCCTGGGTGCTGTGCCAATTCAACTCTTTTGGGATCGGTGCCTAACATGGTTTCACACCGTTCTGCACATGACAACAGTTTAGGGTGGCAATAATGAGGTTGGGGAGTCTATCGGTAACCGGGAATAGTTACCGAAGTAACCGGGCGCGAGCGAGCGGGGTTTGGCCTGGATCCCGTCTCCTGCTTTCATCCGGGCAACCTGCGGATTCTGCATCTCTGTTAATGCCCTTGCCATCTAAGGAATTTCCAGCGTTTCATCTTGCAGACCTGACAGTCTGCTTTGACCCACCTGAAGTGTTCTCTGCAGCAAGGAGGAGAAACATGTCTCGTATGAAAGCCGTTCAAGTAAGCAAGCCGGGAGGAAATTTTGAATTGGTAGAGCGTCCAGTGCCGGAGCCGGGGCGCAGCCAGGTGCGCATTAAGGTCGAAGCCTGCGGCATCTGCCACAGCGATGCTCTGGTCAAAGAGGGGCTTTGGCCGGGCCTGCAGTATCCGCGGGTGCCGGGACATGAAATTGCCGGGCGCATCGACGCAGTGGGTCCTGACGTGACGAAGTGGAAGCCAGGGCAACGGGTTGGGGTCGGCTGGCATGGTGGACACTGTTTCCAGTGCGAGCCCTGCCGCCGCGGAGACTTTGTTCTCTGCCAATTCGGCAAGATCACCGGTATCACCTTTGATGGCGGGTACGCGGACTACGTCGTCGTTCCGGCTGAGGCCGTGGCCGCGATGCCCGATGACTTGCCTGCTGATCTGGCAGCGCCGCTGCTTTGCGCGGGCATCACGGTATACAACTCCCTGCGGAACGCCGGCGCGCGGGCAGGTGATTTGGTCGCGATCCAAGGCATTGGCGGTCTGGGACATCTCGGCATTCAATACGCGCGCCAGATGGGCTTTCGCACAGTGGCGATCGGGCGTGGCGGAGACAAGGCCGCGCTGGCCCGGAAGCTGGGCGCTCACGATTACATTGATACCAGCGCCGCTGCGCCGGCGGATGCGTTACAGAAGCTGGGCGGGGCGCGGCTGGTTCTGGCCACAGCTCCCGACGCGAAGTCGATCTCCGCTTTGGTGGACGGGCTGGCGCCGAATGGAAAACTGCTGGTTGTGGGAGCTGCTTTTGAACCGCTTGCCGTCACTCCGATTCAACTCCTGAGCCAGCGCCGGACGGTCCAGGGTTGGCCTTCAGGTTCCGCGATGGACTCCGAGGACACGTTGCACTTCAGCGCACTGAGCGGAGTGCGTCCGATGATTGAGCGTTATCCGCTGGAAAAGGCTGCAGATGCTTATCAGCAAATGATCAGCAGCAAAGCACGGTTCCGGGTGGTACTAACGATGGGAGGGTGATGGCTCGGCTAGCGTCTTGCGGTCCTCTTAGGCCGCCCGCCTAGCTTTCCATTTGCTCTGGCGGCGGCCTTCTTTGCCGGGGTCGTTGATTTACCTCCGGCCTGACCGAGCCGGGAGGCCATCCACCTCCTCGACCCAAGAAGTCCTTCCAACAGCCCGGGGACGTAGAGATCGGCGTCGAGCCGCGGAAAATAGAGTTCGAAGCCAGATGGGCTGATCTCGATTTTTGCCAACTGCAATGGTGTGGCATTCTCCAAACCCTGCGCGTCGCGAGGTGAAAAGCTGATATCGAGTCTTGAGCTGAGGCGAACCACGATCCGACCGCTGGCCTGGTCGTAGTTGGCAGCAACGGCGCGTGGTACGGCAGCCTGCATCTCTCTGGCACGCCGGTTCGCGGACTCGAAATTGTTAGATATTCCCATGGATCTTCTCCCATGCGCTACAGAGCTGTGTCAGATGCTCGATAGTACGTTCCCGATATGCCTCAGTACACGAGAGAACCGATAATTCTCCCGTAATTCGACAGGCCCCAGCGGACACTGCAAGCGGAACACCGCTTCGCACCCCTTGCCTATGACGTGCACGTGGGCAGGTCTGTGGTCGTTGGGATAAATCACGACTCGCAGTCCTTCGAATCCCAGAACTGTTGGCACTCGGGGGTATTATATCCTAACCGCTTAGGTTATGAAATTGTTTTTGTAGCGATGGTTATAAAATGAAGGAGCATGAACAGCGCAAAGCCCGAAGCAGCACGTGTCGAACCCGCCGCGGCTGAACCTCGCCCGTCCAACTTCATTCGCGACATCATTCTCGACGATCTGAAGACCAACAAGTACGCGGGACGGGTGCAGACCCGTTTCCCTCCCGAGCCGAACGGTTATCTGCACATCGGGCACGCCAAGGCGATCTGCCTCGATTTCGGCTTGGCCGACGAGTTCGGAGGCCACACCAATCTTCGCTTCGACGATACCAACCCGTCGAAGGAAGAGACCGAGTACGTCGATTCGATCATGGCAGACGTGAAGTGGCTCGGCTTCCACTGGGACGGTCTTTTCTACGCGTCCGATTATTTCGATCAGCTCTATGAATGGGCGCTGCAACTCATCAAGGCGGGCAAGGCATACGTGGACGATCTGAGCGCCGACGAAATCCGCGAGCACCGCGGCACGCTGACCAAGCCCGGCAAGGACAGCCCCTATCGCTACCGGTCCGTGGAAGAAAATCTGAGCCTGTTTGAACGCATGCGCGCGGGGGAGTTTCCCGACGGTTCACGCACACTGCGCGCCAAAATCGACATGGCCTCGCCCAACCTGAACCTGCGCGATCCGGTGATGTACCGCATCCTGCACGCCGAACATCATCGCACCGGAAACAAGTGGTGCATCTACCCGATGTACGACTATGCCCACGGCCAATCGGATTCGCTCGAGAAGGTCACACACTCGATGTGCACGCTCGAATTCGAGGACCATCGGCCGCTCTACAACTGGTTTATTCAGCAGCTGGGCATTTTTCCGTCGCAGCAGATCGAGTTCGACCGTCTCAACCTCACGAACACGCTGTTGAGCAAGCGCAAGCTGTTGCACTTGGTGCAGGAAAGCCATGTCAGCGGATGGGACGATCCGCGAATGCCGACTTTATGCGGCATTCGCCGCCGCGGCTATACGCCGGAAGCCATCCGCAATTTTTGCGGGGCCATCGGCGTCTCCAAGACCACGGGCGTGATCGAGTTGGCGATGCTCGAACACTTTGTCCGCGAGGACCTCAACAAGAGTGCCTCGCGGGTGATGGCGGTGCTGCGGCCGCTGAAAGTTGTCATCGACAATTACCCGGAAAATCAGATCGAAGAGATGGACGCGGTCAACAATCCTGAAGATCCGTCCGCCGGATCGCGCAAAATCCCATTTTCTCGCGTGCTGTACATCGAGCAGGACGATTTCCGCGAAGATCCGCCAAAGCAGTATTTCCGATTGTCGCCGGGACGCGAAGTGCGCCTGCGCTATGGATACTTTGTGACTTGCACAAGCGTGGTGAAGAACGACAAAGGTGAGGTGGTCGAAATTCACTGTACGTACGATCCGGCAACCCGGGGTGGAAATTCGCCGCCCGACGGCCGCAAAGTCAAAGCGACCATTCACTGGGTCTCGGCCGCGCACGCCATCGACGGCGAGGTGCGGCTCTACGACAATCTGTTCACCAAGGAAGATCCGAATCAAACGGAAGAAGGCCAGGACTTCACGGCCAATCTCAATCCGAGCTCACTTGAAGTGCTGCGCGGCTGCAAACTGGAACCGTCACTGGCGAACGCCGCTGCCGGAGACCGTTATCAGTTCGAGCGTCTGGGATACTTCTGCGTCGATCCCGACTCAAAGCCGGGCAAGCTCGTGTTCAATCGAACGGTCGCGTTGAAAGACACCTGGGCGAAGATCGAAAAGCGGCAACCGGCGAAATCCTAGTTGTGCACGTTGGGGCTTTGTGCGGGATTTTTCTTCGGTGGCGGCGGAGCCTTCAGGACCTTCACTTCAAATTGCACCGGCAGCTTTTTCGGAGGATAGCAAGCAGCATTATCGCAGGCCTGATATTTCAGTTCGCCGTGAAATTCGTATTTTCCCGGAAGCACACTCGAGAGCGGTCGCACGCTCAGCGCGACGGCGAAATCTCCGGTGTACACGCTGAGCTTCTCCTCCGGTGCAAAGGCAAAGCTCATCTCGTGCCCTTCCGGATAGGTGATCTTGCCCACCACGATGTCGGTTGGAATGTCGAGTCGCAGCGCGGTAGGGATCAGGTATTCGGCAGAGGGCTTGTTGGAATTGATGTGATAGCCGGACGGCACGCGGAACTGCAGCTCTACGGTGTTGGTCTTGCCCCGAGTGACGTTTGTCAGTGGCACGGGCGCCATGGTGACTGAGGGGATTTTTTTGACAGGAGCGTCCTGGGCGGTCGAGGGTACCGCAATCATCAAGAGCAGCCCGAGTTTTGCCAGAAGTCTCAAATCTTGCCGAACTCCGCTCAGCCTGACCGGATCAGAGACCCGGTCCCGAACAAGCTGTGTCTATTTCTTAGCCACGGCGTTGGAGGCGATGATCTTTTTGATCTCGTCTTCGATCTCGCCGCGGCCTTTCAAACCAAACGCGCGGCTGACAATCTTGCCGTTCCGGTCGATATAAAAGTTTTCCGGCAGAAACTGCACTCCGCCGTAGGCGTCGCCCACAGCCTCTTTGCCCAGCAGAACGGGATAGTTCACGCCCATCTCTTTGGCGAAATCGGCAATGTCTTTGGTGCTGGCGTCGTCCATCGCCACCCCGATAATTTGCAGTCCCTGCGCTGCGTATTGTTTCTGCAACTCCACAAACCATGGCATCTCGATTTTGCACGGCGCGCACCATGTGGCCCAGAAGTTGAGCAATACGGCTTTGCCGCGAAAGTCGGAGAGGCGCATCGTCTGGCCGTCGAGCGATTGCAGAGTAAAGTCAGGCGCCGGGCCGGCCTGCAACTGAGCGTTGGCTGAGGCCGTGGCTCCATTGCGCGCATTGCGCGCGGCGTGGAAGCCGAACACCAACATCAGCGAAATCACCATCGCTACCACCACGATGACCACTGGGTCACGTTTCACAAAAAGCTCCAATCACAGGGCAAAGCGATTCAGGAACGACAAATAATTCGAAATGATGGTGAAGCGTCCCATCACCAGCAGAATGCCGAGGGCGATCAGCAACGCGCCGCTGCCCACTTCCAGGGCATGCATAAACGACTTGAATCGGCCATAGAACTTTAGGAAACGCTCCAGAGCAAATGAGGTTATCAGGAACGGGACTGCCAAGCCGAGGGAATAGACTGCGAGCAACAGCACGCCCTTGAACACGGAATCCTGTGCGGCGGCAAAGCCGAGGATCACCGCCAGAATCGGGCCCACGCACGGAGTCCAGCCAAACGCGAAGGCAAAACCGATGAGAAACGCGCCGCCTGCGGTGCTGCCGCCCTTTACGTTGTGCAGACGCTTGTCGGCATAAAGCGCATTGATACGAAAAATCCCCGTCAAGTGCAGACCGAAAAGAATAATGACAACTCCCGCCACCTGCGCCAGAGTCGATTTGTAGCGCGCCAGCAACTGGCCAACTTCGGTGGAGATCGCGCCCAGGGTAATGAACACAACGCTAAAACCAAGGATGAAGCTGATGGAATTCAGCATCATCTTCCGGAAAAGATTAGACTCCTGTACCTTCAGTTCCTCCACGCCCACACCCGAAATCAGGGAGACGTAACCGGGCACCAGGGGCAGGACGCAGGGCGATAGAAACGACACCAGCCCGGCAAGGAACGCCGCAATCGGAAGCGGAAGGCTTGTCATCTCAGATTATTCTACCTGCCCCGAGCAATTACGCTGGCTAACAAGCCGGGTGCGTACTGAATTCGACGGAAGCACCGGCAAAAAGTTACAGAACAGCCCGCGAATACCGAGATTAAGGGGTGAAACAGGGAGCGGCAATTGATTCTCATTTGCGCCCTTTCTTTCCTGGGCCAATCCCGGGAGCCGGCGTCGGCTTTTGTTCTGGCTTCGGTTCGGTGGTCAAATTCGGTCCTTCTGCAAGAGCTTTGCGGATGAAACCCAGAGGCACCACCGCGGTCAGCACCGTGCGGTCTTTCTCCTGCTCGACTTTCAAACTGCCGAACAGCGCTTTCACGTCAGCATCGGAGCCGGATGGTTCCACCGTGTTTTCCGCTGTATGAAACACTTGCAGAAACGTGCTGAGTTGGTCGGTGATGCGTTTGGCGTCTTCTTCAGTTGGGGTGAAAGCGACTGCCTTGAAATGCACCGCGCCCAGATAGCGCACCGAGGCCAGCAGGGTGGATGGCTTGTTAAAGAGGAACGCCCAAGTTGGGGTGGGCAGACCCTGATCAGGTGCGACTCTGAGAATCGCCCAGCCCAAACTCGCGAAGGGCACATGCTTGTAGTACTGTCGCAGCAGCGCCGGCCCGGCGAAGGGCGACGCCAGTTTGCGCGATCGATCGACAATTCCCCGAATGACCTGCGCATCAGGCTGGTTGGACGCTGCCACCGTGTCCACGCCCAGAATGGCCGCTCGCACCGTGCGTCCTTCGAGTGGAATGCTGTAGATGTCCACGGAGCGATAGTTTTCGACGGAGTTCGAAATCTTCTGCAGATATTCTCGCAGCCGCTCGCCCTGTATCTTGCCGACGAAAACTTCGGAGAAACGAATCTGCTGGACACCGCCAGCTTTCGCTGGTTGTTCCGGATAATGAATCGCGATTGCGGCTTCATCGAGATCGCGTTCAAACTCAAATCCGGTGGCTTGGATAAACTGTTCGTAATCTGGGTCGTGGGGCACAGGCGGGAGCTCGCCGATAATGTTGGCGCGCCGCATCCACTGCAGATTGACGTAAACGAAGCCATCTGCGCCCGGCAGCAACCGCGCCGGTTCCGGCGGCGCATGTTTCCGCAGGACAACCAGCAGGGCCACAGCTGCCGCTACCGCCAGCACGGTCAGGACAATTGGTAGGCTGCGTCGTATTCGCATGTGCGGGCAGCCGAACCGGCGGAAACGAATCGACATCTCCGCCAGAATCAGCCCAGAGATGCGGCCATAATAGCATTCGGCGCGGTTGAGAACTGTTACCAGAAATTCTGGTCGGGGCTGGTAGGCTGCCGAGGTTTGCACGTAAAGGGCCGTTATGGTAACTTTTATAATTGTCCCGGACATTGTGAAGGGATCAGAGGGAGTAATGTGCCCGCAGCAGGGCATGTGTCCCATTCTGCTGGCGTAGCTCAGCTGGTAGAGCATCTGATTTGTAATCAGAGGGTCAGGGGTTCAAATCCCTTCGCCAGCTCC